>JAEEGJ010013709.1_pt1 | contig 19541 bp, 15 predicted proteins | sample 8958761 | NCBI WGS metagenome assembly JAEEGJ01 (sample SAMN16246546, study PRJNA631951) | gut metagenome | biome: gut microbiome; feature: rumen; material: RS-attached | host: Bos | place: Iran: Karaj | collected 2018-10 | reverse complement strand
CTGCAGCCTGGTCAGCTTCGGCAGGGATGTTTACCTTGAACTGGACCTTGCCGTTGATCTGGACTGCGATCTCGATCTCATCCTTAACGAGAGCGGACTCGTCTACTTCAGGCCACTTCTGGTTGTATACGGAATAACCGTTGCCCAATACTTCGCACCAGAGTTCTTCGGTGAAGTGAGGAGCGAAGGGTGCGAGGAGGAGTACGAGCTTCTCTGTAGCGTATCTCTTGAATTCAGCCTTAGCGGAAGCATCCTGGCTGTACTTTGTGATAGCGTTCAAGAGCTCCATCATACGTGCGATAGGAGTATTGAACTGGAACTTCTCGATATCAGCCGTGGAACTCTTGATAGCGTAGTTGATCGCATAGTTGAGTTCCTTATCAGCTGATGTCATATCAGCCTTGGCGGGAACAGAAGAAGCGGAAGCGTCTGCGCAGTCTGCTACGCATGTCTCAATCCTTCTGAAGAACTTAACGATAGCCTGAAGTCCGGAATCTGCCCAGGGACCGCCCTCGATGTATGCGAAGCCGAATCCCAGGTATGTTCTGAATACGTCAGAACCGTACTTGCTGATGTAGTCGTCAGGTGCAACCGTATTGCCTCTGGACTTACTCATCTTCTGTCCGTCAGGTCCCAGAATAGTGCCCTGGTGAACGAGGCTTGTGAAAGGCTCGTCGAAATCGAGCATACCCATATCGCGCATAGCCTTTGTGAAGAATCTTGCATAGAGCAGGTGCATGCATGCGTGCTCAGCGCCGCCAACGTACTTGTCAACAGGGCAGAACTTGTCGATCTTCTCCTTGGAGAACATCTCCTTGTCGTTCTTGTTATCAGGATATCTGAACTGATACCAGGAAGAGTCAACGAAAGTATCCATCGTATCAGGATCACGTCTTGCATCGCCGCCGCACTTGGGGCACTTGCAGTTCATGAATGATTCGCACTTGGCAAGCGGGCTCTCACCGTCGGGTGTGAACTCAACGTCGTAAGGGAGAAGAACAGGGAGTTCTTCTTCGGGTACAGGTACGACACCGCATGAAGGGCAGTGGATCATCGGGATAGGTGTTCCCCAGTATCTCTGACGGGAGATGAGCCAGTCTCTGAGTCTGTAGTTTACTTTCCATTCGCCCATGCCGATCTCGTTGAGCTTTGCAACGATTGCCTTCTGTGCGTCGTGCATCTCCATTCCGTCGAATTCACCGGAGTTTGTGAGATAACCCTTCTTTTCGCAGTAAGGGAGATCACTGTCAACACCCTGCTCGGGCTGGATAACGCGGATGATGTCGAGGCCGTACTTGTGAGCGAAATCGAAGTCTCTCTCATCGTGTGAAGGAACAGCCATGACAACGCCCGTACCGTAACCTGCAACAACATAATCTGCTGCCCAGATCGGAACTCTTCTGCCGTTCAAAGGATGGATTGCATAAGCGCCTGTGAAAACGCCCGTCTTCTCACGTGTTGTGGACATACGGTCGATCTCGTTTACCTTAGCAGTTGCCTGGCGGTAAGCTTCAACGGCTTCACGGCACTCGTCAGTTGTAAGCTTTGCGCAGAGCTCTGACTCAGGTGCGATAACTACATATGTGATACCCATGAACGTATCGACTCTTGTCGTGAATACTTCGAGCTTCATGGGAGATCCGTCTTCGTTTGTAAGACGCTCACCGTTCTTCTCGACATAGAGGGCGACCTGTGCGCCTTCTGATCTGCCGATCCAGTTCTTCTGGAGCTTCTTGGTCTTCTCAGGCCAGTCGAGCTTCGGAAGGTCATCCAAAAGCTCCTGAGCATACTCTGTGATCTTAAAGAACCACTGAGTCATGTTCTTACGTACAACTTCCGTATGGCATCTCTCGCAAGTGCCGTCGATTACCTGCTCATTTGCAAGAACGGTCTTGCATGAAGGACACCAGTTAACAGGTGCATTCTTACGGTAAGCAAGGCCTCTCTTGTAGAGCTCGATGAAGAACCACTGGTTCCATCTGTAGTAGTCGGGCATGCATGTCTTTACCTCGTAGTCCCAGTCTACTGTCGTGCCCATTGCCTGGAGCTGCTTTTCCATTGTGTCGATATTCTTGAGCGTGGAATCCTGAGGATGGATGCCTGTCTTGATCGCATAGTTCTCTGCAGGGAGTCCGAAAGAGTCGAATCCCATGGGGTGGAAAAGGTTATAGCCCTGCATGTGCTTAAACCTTGCCCAGGAGTCGGTAAGTGAATAGTTATACCAGTGACCTAGATGAAGATTAGCCCCGGAAGGATAAGAGAACATCTCAAGGCAATATAGCTTCTTTCCCTCTGCATCGGGATTGAACTTGTAGAGCTCTGTCTCAGCCCATTTTGCCTGCCACTTCTTGTCGGTCTCAATTGAATAACTCATAAAAAGACTCCTTTCTTATATTAGAACAACTAATTATACTCCGATGTTTTCGAAAATTACAGTAAGCGGAAGAATATAAAAAATATGCTTATTTTACAGCGTCTGTCATTGAATTCTGACAAATTATGATTTGCTTGACTATAAAGATGGCGTGTTTTATTCTTTGCTTATATATCAAATATTGGGGATTATATGGCTATGATTAAGCTGATAGACGTATTGGCTTGTTTAATGGCGATGTAAGGAATTTGCAGAGTTGATAAGGTATCTGACAAGACAATTGCTGGATAAATGGAAACAAGGGGTGATACTTGTACTGACCTTTGTTTTGTGTGTTTTGGGTTTCATAACCATAATAAGACCTCTGAAGATTTTGAAAGACAATAATGATGCAAATAAAGCTCTGGTGAAGCAAGGCTATTATCGTTATACAGTATCCGGGTTTAACTGTTCCGATCTCGATTCTATAGAAAATGACATTTCGGATAACAGTTCAGATTTTGTGGTTGCATGCCTGAAGGATTTTAATGTTAATTATCTGAACCTGTACGGTGAAGGAAAAGCCATAGCTATAACCGATCATCGGCTGAAAGAGCTTGAAAATGCTTATGGCAAAGAACAGTTTAGAGGTTTCAAATTAGCGTCCGGAAGTATTCCAAACAAAAATCGCGAAGTTTTAGTGGTGTATACACCATATATTTATTATGAATTCAGCACCGTTACCGATGAAAGAATAGGGAAGCTGGCTGTTCTTCCGGAGTTAGGCGAATGCGTTACAACAGGAATTGTGATGGTGGATAGATCAGTTTCGTTTCCGTCAGATTTGGCCATGGGCCTTATTGTCACTAAGGAAGATTTTAATCAAATCTCTGATGGTGAGGAAATTACTATTATTGTATGGCCAGACAGAACTCTTGATGCTTCGGAGGAAACGGAACTAAAGGCTGTAATTTCCAAATACGCTGAGGTAGACGAGGCATATTTTTCCGAGACTACACTTGATACAAGCGGCGACGAGGCTGAGCTTACATTAGCGGCAGAACTGTCGCTCCTGGTTATCATTGCGATTTTGGTGGGTGAAATAATAGTCTTATCAGATTTCATGAAAGTTAATGTCGGATTCATTAATATATGCAGCAGTTTAGGTCTGTCGAAGTTTGGCTGCTTTTTTATGAGCCAGTTGCCGATCGTTATATATCTCGTTATTTCAGAAGCCATTGTGTTTATCATTTTGAAACTTGCTGAGAAGGCTGATGCTATTAGCTTTCTGAATATCGGGCATCCATATGATCTGCTGGCTATGTTGCTTCAGTTCATTATTATTCTGATATCTGTGAATTACATTTATTTCAGACCTAAGGGGAAAGAGTGTCGATAATGAATTTTAAGATTCAATTGTTGCTATATAAAGATAACTTCATTAAGAACATAGTGTTTATTGCTATGTGTGCTGTCACGGTCATTATAACTACTCTGGCGGTTACAGGTTTCTCGAATTATAAAGAAGCGAAAAAGCATTTCCCTGATTATCTGAATAACATCTACATTTATTCTTATGACAGCACTCTATACGATATGAACATGGGGACATGTATGGCTGATTTTGGGCGCAACGATTATTCGGAAATAATGAAAGAACGGGAAGCTATGATCCGTGAACGCTTTGATGTAGATGAAATTACTTCTCCTGAAGGAAACATATATATAACATATTTCACTTCAGGCAGAGATCCAATGAAAGCTCTTTATCTACAGGCATATGATTATGGCGGTCCTGTCTTTCGTGATATTCCTTTAGCCGTCACGGAGGGAAGGCTTCCTGAACCGGGTGAGACAAATGTAATAATCTTGCCGAGTTTATATAAGTCTGATTTTAAATGCGGCCAGACATATGATTTCTTTGCATCAACGAATATATTGGATGATTTTGAAGAACAGGAAGAACCTACTTTCAGACTTAAGGTAATAGGCTTTTTTGAGAACCCTATTATTCCCGATCCTCTCCTGGAAGTTAAGATGGATAATCACATGGCTATTGCATACTTAACAGAAACGGATAGGGAGGCATTAATGAGTTCTTCAACTGTTTTTCTGATAAAGGCAAATACTGAGTTGCCTTCTGAAGGAATTAAAGAATTTATGAAAGAACTCGGTGAGGATCCTGAACTATTCTATAAATATGATCCATCTTATGAATACGGCGGCCAAAAATACAGTTTAAAAACTCAGGCAGATGAACTGAAGAACAAGGTATTGCTTTCTGTTGTTTTGCTCTTTGTTGTTATTATGGCAAATACTTATTTGGGGTTAGACAGAATAGGCGGTTACATTACAACTTTCATGAGAATAGGGCTCTCAAGAAAAGCTGCGGTCCTGAATGTTCTATTCAACAAACTGTTGGTGATTATACCCGGAGTTTTGGCGGGAACTATATTATTCAAAACAATTTGCGATGGACAATACGCAGCGGTTGGCGGCGTCAGCATATCAGAGTTTTATTGGAGCACTAAATATGCTATTATCGCGTTCCTCTTGTGTTTAGTAGGATGCCTTGTTGCACATATACCGTTTATCGTTAAAGTGCTGAGTGTTGAAATCCAGCGGGAGGAGTAAATATGGGTGGAATAATCAGGCTTAAAAATGCCGTTAAAGAGTTTTGCGACGGCAAGGATAAGAAGATTCGAGCTTTGGATATTGATGAGCTGGAGATAGGTAAAGGTGAGTTTACAGTAATTCTTGGCAGATCAGGTTCCGGAAAGAGCACCTTGCTAAATGTTATTGGAGCACAGTGTGATCTGACTTCCGGAGAGGTATACTTCGATGACAAAGAATACAAGAGTCTAAAAGATTCTGAGAAAGCCTTATTGAGGGCAAGGAAGTTCGGCTATGTATTCCAGAGCTACAGCTTGATCCCGCAATATACTGTTTATCAGAATATTGAGCTTGCTTTGATCATCGCTAAGAGCAAACTGAACAATAAAGAACAAAAAAACAGGATAAAAGAATGTACAAAGCTTGTTGGGATCGACGGGCTGCTTCGGAAAAGAGCCGGAAATCTGTCCGGTGGAGAAAAGCAGCGCTGTGCTATAGCCAGAGCTATGGTTAACGATCCTGAAGTAATTCTGGCCGACGAACCGACCGGCGCACTTGATGTAAAGACCGGTGAGGAAGTTCTAGAACTGTTCCGTGAGCTGAACAAAGCAGGGAAGACGGTCATTATCGTTACACATAACACGGCATTCGCTGAATATGCTGACAGGTTGATAGAACTCAGTGACGGAAAGATCATTAAGAATGAATAATTACCTACAAATCGCCACAAATTGAAATCAGAATGTCACTTAAAATAGGGCATCGCGTAATTGATTTTTACTATACGTGATGTAATAATAAATTGAATTTTTGCGGACTAACACGTCAAAATATGGCGTTTTCTGATATATATGAGGTGAAAAAATGGGTCTAGGCATGGAAATCGGTGTCGATCTCGGCACCAGCAGTGTTCTTGTTTACATCAGAGGTAAGGGTATCGTTCTTAAGGAACCTTCTGTTGTTGCTGTAAACAGCAAGACCGGTAAGGTCCTGGCAGTCGGTGAATCAGCTTCCCTCATGCTCGGCCGTACTCCGGGTATCGTTGAGGCTATCCGTCCTTTGCGTGAAGGCGTTATCTCTGACTTCAGAGCTACGGAAGTAATGCTCAAGGCATTTATCGGCCGTGTATGCACAGGTCTTCGTGCCACATATTTCAAGCCCACGATCGTAGTATGCGTTCCTTCGGTAATCACACCCGTTGAGCAGCAGGCAGTAGAGAATGCCTGCCGTCACGCAGGTGCAAAGGACGTATTCCTCATCAGAGAGCCTATCGCAGCAGCAATCGGTGCAGGTATCGATATCACGAAGGCATGCGGTTCAATGGTCGTTGATATCGGCGGCGGTACGACGGATATCTCCGTTATCTCCCTTTGCGAGCCTGTTGTTGACGCATCTTTGAAGGTTGCAGGTGATAAGTTCGACGAAGCCATCATCAAGCACGTTCGTAAGAGACATAACATCCTCATCGGTGAGAAGACAGCAGAGAAGCTCAAGATCGAGATCGGCTGCGCCTATCCGAGAGACGAGGAGCTCACACTGGACGTTCAGGGAAGAAACATCATCACGGGTCTTCCTTCAACAGTTACAGTATCTTCCACAGAGATGCTCGAAGCATTGGAAGAGCCTATCACACAGATTTTCGAGGCCGTACACAACGTTCTTGAGAGAACACCTCCGGAACTCATGGCTGATATCTCACAGAGAGGTATCGTTATGACGGGCGGCGGCGCAATGCTCTACGGTCTTGACCACATGCTGTCCAACAGGATCGGTATCGACGTATACCTCGCACAGGACCCTGTTTCCTGCGTTGTAATCGGTACAGGTAAGGCGCTCGACATGATGGATAAATTTGCGGCACTTTCTGATAACTAAAACCTATTTGATTGACTGAAACAATAACAAATGTTATATTATGCGCGTCGGGTGAAGTCCCCGGCGCGCATTCTTTATATTTCGATATTTTCCTTTTTACGTTTGAAGTTTTATATCCCATTTAAGTATTACTGCGTATAGGTTTAATAGGAAATTTGCGAAAACTATTTTCGAAAGGCGTTTATGGACGATTTTGACAATTTAAACTCTAAGACTGATTCCGATCTGAGACAGATAGCTGTCGCTTTCGGAGATTTCACACCTGAAGAAGCCGAATCAAAGACGAGAGACGAACTTCTCATGGCGATCACAGGAGCCAAGAACATCGGAGACATTACTCCCGTAGATCTTTCAGAAGATCCGGTACCGGTTAAGCCGATTGCCGTTCCTGAAGCCCTGAAGAGCACTGAGAACCAGAAGTCTCTTGATGAGCTGATCGTTGACGTCGGCAGGACCGCAAGGTTCGAGACTAACGAGCTGGCTGATGCCATGATCAAGGCAGAGAAGAAGGAGAAGAAAGTGGCTAAGAAAGTAACTGAAGAAGCTGCAAAAGAGCCCAAGGAAGAGAAGGCTAAGGCTGAGAAAAAGCCGGCAAGAGGCAGAAAGAAGGCTGTAAAGGCTGAAGAAGCCGCTCCGGCAGCAGAAGCTCCGGCAACGCCTGCTGAAACGGCAGCGGTTCCTGCTGAAGCAGCTGAAGAAGCACCTAAGGCTGAGAAGAAGTCTGCCAGGGGCAGAAAACCCAAGAAGAAGGCCGATGCTCCCGCTGAGGAAGCAAAGGCAGCTGAGCCCACACCTATTGAGGAAGCAGTCGCCAAGGCAGCTGCACCTGAGGTTCCGGCAGAAGTTCCCGCATCAGAGGCACCTGCTGCAGAAGCACCTGCAACTGAAGCACCCGCAGAGGCTAAGGCTGAAGAGAAGAAGCCTGAGCAGGCACAGGGCCAGGGAAGGCATGGCAGATCCAAGAGAAGGAAGATCACATTCGGTCCCGGTCAGGATACCAAGACAGTTGAGACTGTTGAGGAAGCTCCTGCTGCGGCTGAGGAGGAAGTACCTGAAGTGGTCCTTCCCGTTGAGATCGAGATCGAAGGCGTTCTCGCGATCAACAACAATGAAGGCAACAAGAATGATTTCTGCGGCTTCGTTCACAGAAATAACTATCTGCCCGGCGAGGATGACGCTTATGTTCCCGGCCAGATGATAAAGAGAATGGGACTTCGCAGAGGCGACTACATCAAGGGTTTTGCGATCCCGAAGCGCGGCAAGGACAGATATGCTCCGCTCAAGCGCATTACTGAAGTTAACGGCATTCCCGTGATCGAGAATGAATACGATAACATCAGAAGACGTCCCAAGTTCGAGAGCCTCACGGCTATCTATCCTGATGAGAGACTTGATCTTGAGACCGAGAAGGAAGACATTTCCACAAGGATCATCGACCTTTTCTCGCCTATCGGTAAGGGCCAGAGAGGTATGATCGTTTCCCCTCCGAAGGCAGGTAAGACTATCCTGCTCCAGAAGGTCGCAAATTCAATCACAGCTAACAATCCTGACTGCGTTCTTATCGTGCTCCTCATCGACGAGCGTCCTGAGGAAGTTACGGACATGCAGAGAAATATTTCAGGCGAAGTCGTTTACTCCACATTCGATAAGCGCCCTGAAAACCACGTAAGAGTAACAGAACTCGTTCTCGAGAGAGCAATGAGACTCGTTGAGCTCGGCAAGGACGTTGTAATCCTTTTGGATTCCATGACAAGACTTGCAAGAGCTTATAACCTTACGATCAACCCTACAGGAAGAACCTTGTCAGGCGGTCTCGATCCGGGATCACTCTACGGACCTAAGAGATTCTTCGGTGCTGCGCGTAACATCGAGCACGGCGGATCCCTTACGATCCTCGCAACTGCTTTGATCGAAACGGGTTCCAGAATGGACGAAGTTATTTTCGAGGAATTCAAGGGAACAGGTAACATGGAAGTCACCTTGGACAGAAAGCTCGCCGACAGAAGAGTTTTCCCGGCTATCGCAGTCGACAAGTCCGGTACGAGAAGAGAAGACCTCCTGCTTACCCAGGAAGAACTCGATGCGGTATGGCTCATCAGAAGAAGGATCGCCGAAGCAGATACTATTACTGCCACCAATGCGGTCATCAGCTTTATGGAGAAGACCACGAGCAACAAGTCTTTCGTTCTTTCCGTAAAGAAATCTTTTGCAACCGATTGACAACCGCCGGCTATTCAAGTAATATAGCAAGGCTAACACGAAGAATCCGGTATGACATACGTGAAAATATGGTTACGCGTCATATCTTTGATTGAGAGGTGAAAGGACATGAAAGAAGGAATTCATCCTAAGACGCATCTTGTCACAGTTAAGTGCGCATGCGGCAACACATTCGAGACTCTTTCTACAAAGAGCGATCTGAGAGTTGATATCTGCTCCAACTGCCATCCGTTCTATACAGGCAAGCAGAAGCTCGTTGATACAGGCGGACGTGTTGATAAGTTCAAGAAGAGAATGGAAAAGGCTTAATTCTCATTCAACAAAAGCTAACAAGAGGTTGTCTCATTCGAGGCGACCTCTTTTGTTTTGCGGGGATGAATAATCCAGGCTATATATCCGGTGTCACCTGGAGTTTTGCCACCTAAAACGATAGAAATCCCGGCTGTTTTTCAGGCAACGCCTGGATTTTAGCCTGGATAGCGTACCCTAGTGAAAACGGACGGCAAAATGAACGGCTGTAGCCGTCCAAACCGCCGCTCATATGGCCCCAAAACAGCTAAAATGACGGTAAAACGAACGGCTATAGCCGACCAAATAGCCGTTCAAATGACCTCAAATCGCAAAAAGAGCGGCAAAATGAGCGGCTGTAGCCGTCCAAACCGCCGCCCAAATGCGCATAATGAATTTTGAAGCCTGGTTTTACAAGAGAGGCAGCCTAAGGCATTGCCACCGCGATTTTGCCTTTAGTCTGTAACATCACGCGCGTATATAAATGTTATAATCACAAGCAGAATGTACAATTATGCCTAGATTTGGGGGAAATATATGTCAGAAAACAAAGGCAACATGGTTCCGGTCGATCCGGACTTGATAGATGAAACTTCTCTTGAGCCTGCTGCTCAGGAAACAGAGAGCGCTATTGTAGAAGAAAAGGCCGCTCCTGCTCCTGTCAAGGCTTCTAAAAAGAAGGGCAATAAGTCCTGCCCTGTTCCGGTAAAGAAGACTACGATCGGCGGTCAGGCATTGATCGAAGGCGTCATGATGGTCGGCCCTAACAGAACTGCGATGGCAGTAAGAAAGGGCGACGGCACTATCTTTGTCGAAGAGATAAAGCAGAGCGAGAAGACTTCATATTTCGAGAAAGTCCCTTTTGTAAGAGGCTGTATCAGATTTTATAAGATGCTCGTCACAGGTACCGGCGCGCTCATGAAGGCTGCCGATATTTCCGAAGAAGGCAAGCCTGAAGATAAGAAGGAAGGCGCTAAAAAGTCACGCCTTGATGAGTTTGCCGAGAGGCACTTCAATGTCATGATGACTATCTCTGCCATCATCGGAATCCTCATGTCAGTAGGTCTTTTCATCCTTGCGCCGAGACTTTTGGTCGAGATCGCTCTTAAGTTCATTCCTGAATCATTAAGGGAGCTTACATGGTTTAATGCGCTGACAAGCGTAGTTGAAGGTCTTTTGAGACTTCTGATATTCCTTTTGTATCTGATCTTTGCGTCAAAACTCAAGGATATCAAGAGAGTATGGCGTTACCACGGCGCAGAGCACAAGACTATTGCCTGCTATGAAGCAGGGCTACCGCTTACAGTTGAGAACGTCTTAAAGCAGACAAGATTCCATCCCCGCTGCGGAACATCCTTTATGTTCAACGTTTTGGCTATATCTATCATTATCTATACAGTAATCGGCATCTTCACAGGCGCTCAGCCTGCCTGGGTCAATGTAGCGATCAGACTCGTTGCTATCCCGATCATCTGCTCGATCTCCTTTGAGATCCTGAGATTTGTCGGACGTCACGACAGAAACTGGTTCTGCAGGCTTATGTCAAAGCCCGGTCTCTGGCTCCAGAAGTTCACGACAGAAGAGCCTGACGGACCGATCGTTGAGGTTGCAATCGCTTCAATGCAGGCTGTTATCCCGGAGAACAAGGAAGATGACAACTGGTAATGAACATCTTCTGGATCTGTTAGAGCAATCAGGTGACGATGAGGCATCGCTCGATCTTAAGATCCTAAAAGAAGAATTCAGTAATGAAGCTTTAGAAGAAGCTGTTAAGAGGCGCGCTTTAGGCGAGCCTCTTGCTTATATTCTGGGTTACCGTCATTTCTATAAGGAATGTTATAAGGTGGCGCCAGGTGTCCTGATCCCCAGAGCCGACACGGAGATTGTCGTTGAGACAGCAACAAAGTTTTTAGGGATCAATAAAATGGCTATGGGCGACGTTCTTAACGTGCCTGAATACGGCAAACAGCTTTCGGATATTAAGTTTGCTGACCTTTGCACAGGCACGGGCTGCATCGGTATTTCCATTGCCAATGAGATAGTAAGAGCCGGCGGTAAGGCATCAGGATATCTTATTGATATCAGCGATACAGCGGTCGGAATCTCATCTGACAATGTTAAGTCACAGGCTATAAGGCCTGAAGGTATAAAAGTAATTAAGCATGATGTTCTATCATCCTGCCCTGAACTCGAAAAGCTCGACTTCATCGTATCCAATCCTCCTTATATAACCAATAAAGAAATGGACGAATTAGACAGTGCCGTGAAAGACCACGAACCTGACTTGGCTTTGAGGGCAGGCGACACGGGTCTTGATTTTTACGGCCCTATCCTTAATATAGCCAAGAGCCTTCTTAAAGACGGCGGTGCTCTTATCGTCGAGCACGGCTGTGAGCAGGGAGATGCCGTAAGGGCTATTTTCGAGCAGGGAGGGCTCAAAAACTGCATGACGATTAAAGATTACGGTGGAAATGACAGGGTAACCGTCGGGATCAAATAACCTCAAACGCTTATAAATAAAGGCTTTCGCGGCCTTTCAAAAAATATTTGAAAAAATTTTCGATTTTCTTGTAACGAATTTGGGATTCTTACGTCTAACAGGTGAGATCACAAAAGAAAGGTAAGTTGATACGTGGATAAGAATACCGCAGAAAAGCTATATGAAGCCTTTTACATGAAGGTATTCTCATACGTAATGACTCTCGCCAAGGATCGAAACGATGCCGAGGAGATTACCCAGGAAACTTTTTTCAGGGCGATATCGACTGATAAGAGCTTCAAGGGAGACAGCGACAGCTTCACGTGGCTTTGTGCTATCGCAAAGAACATCTTCATCGATCAGAAACGGCATTATGCAAGACAGGATGATGAACTGTCCGAAGAGCTTCCGGATATGGATAAGGGACTGGAAGAAAAGCTTACGGACAGGGAAACATCCCTAAGGATCCATTTAATACTCCATCAGTTGGAGGAACCGTATAAGGAAGTTTTCCAACTGAGGATATTCGGCGAGTTGTCATTTGCTGAAATCGGTTCGATCTTCGGAAAGACCGAAACCTGGGCCCGGGTCACGTATCACAGAGCCAGAGTAAAGATCAAGGAAAGGATGGATGAATGAAAATGAAATATGATTGTGATTTGATCTCGGATCTTCTTCCGTTATACAAAGATGATATATGCAGTCCTTCAAGCAAGAAGATAGTTGAAGAGCATCTTTCAGAATGCCCTTCATGCAAAAAGCTCTTAGCTGACATGAGCGATGTCACCATTGACGAAGAGATCGTAAAAGAAAGAAATGAAGTAATTAATACCCAGGCCAAGTTTTTTAAGAGAAAGAGCGCTCTGGCAGGCAGCATTATCGGATTGATATTCTCTATACCGATCCTCGTATGCCTCATTGTAAACCTTGCAACAGGAGCAGGACTTACATGGTTCTTTATAGTACTCGCAGGAATCCTGGTTGCAGCATCTTTGATAATCGTTCCGCTCATGGTGCCGGAGAATAAGATGTTCACGACGATGGCAGCTTTTACCGGAAGCGTTCTGCTTCTCCTCGGAATCATCGCCATCTACACAAGAGGCAACTGGTTCTTAGTAGCAGCTTCGTCTACACTCTTCGGACTGACAATGCTTTTCGCGCCGTTTATCGCATGCAGAAGACCTGTAAATGCTTATGTTAAGAACAACAAGGGACTTGCGATCATGAGTGCTTACACAGTAACGTTCGTCTTCATGATGCTCTGCATTGGTCTTCATGTCGGAATCAAGGCGTTCATACCTATGGCATTTGCAATCTCTATGCCTCTGGTAGCAACATGCTGGGCGGTCTTCGCGATCATCAGATATCTGCGCTTCAATGCATGTGCCAAGACAGGTCTTTGCATTACATCTGCAGGCGTTATGTCAGGCTTGATCTCACAGCTTGCAAATACTGCAGCTGTAGCAGCATCCAATACTGGCGTCACATACTCAACATCATCGCTGCCTCTCATGCTTTCAATCGGCGGCGTAGGAATCTTAATTGCCGGAATCGGCTTCTTAATCGGAATGTTTAAGGGAGGAAAAAAGAATGAAAACAAGTAAATTAGCAGCAGGAGCAATGGCTCTTATCGTACCCGCAACAGTTTGTCTCACAGGTTGTTCTTTCGGTGTGTTCAATACAATGAATTACAGATACGATAACGCAGATAAGTATGAAGCAGGAAACCGTGAGATCGACGATAAGATCACAAGAATCAATCTTGATTATGCTTCTGGCAATGTAACTGTTAAGGGAACAAGTGCTGATTCTGTTTCAGTAAAGGAAAGAGTAAACAAGGACATCGACGAGGACCATCAGGTTCATACATGGGTTGACGGCAATACTCTTTATATCAGATACTGCGTTTCCAAGGACATGATCAACTTTTCCGGCATCGAAAAGAGCCTTGAGGTAACCATTCCTGAAGCACAGAACCTTAACGACTTTGTTATCAACGTTTCTTCCGGAGACGTTGTACTGGACAACTTTACAACAGATTCACTTAATTCCCACGCTTCATCAGGAAATACAAGGATCGATTGTTCTGCAAAGGTAATTGAGCATAAGTCTTCTTCGGGTAATGTAGAACTTGCTCAGAAGGGAAATGCCGATTCCGTTAAAGTTAAGCTTTCATCCGGAAATCTTGTTCTCGATCAGGAAGGTGACCTCGATTCTTTAGATATAGATTCATCTTCGGGCAAGATCGAAGTACACCAGAAAGGCACAGTAAATAAAGCCAGGATCCACTCTTCTTCCGGCGGCGCAAAGGCCTACATGGGTACTGTAAATGAACTTACTATCGAGGTAAGTTCCGGCCCGATCGTACTTAGCGCTGACGAAGTAAAGACCCTTAATACAAAGGCTTCAAGCGGTCATTCCGATATCAAGCTCGATAAGGCTCCTGCTACGTCAAGGATCGAATGCAGCTCCGGCGGAATCGATGTAAGCATTCCTGAAGATTCCGATATCACGGTTCATGTAAAGATCTCGAGCGGTGAATTCAACTATGAGCTTCCTTTCGTAAAGGACGGCAAGGATTACATTAACGGCAATGGCACCAATGACATGGAGATCCACTGCTCATCCGGCAACGTAGGATTTCATAAGATCTAACAGCAATAAACCCCATAAAACAGAAGGCCTGTCACTTATGAAGCGGCAGGTCTTTTTGTTTGTGATCCGGAAATCAGAGATTTAATTGGTCTCAATATACTGCGACACGCAGATGTGCCTGCCGTCGATGTCCTCGAAAACGAACTGGCGGTTGGTGGTCATTGACTGCGCTGCCTTTGCTTCGGGCAGGTCTTCTACGATCTTGATGCCGTTTCCGGCGACTTCGTTGTGGAGCAGGAAAGGCTCAGAACAGTAGATATACATGTCATACTTGATGCCGAAATCCCTTAAAGGCTTTGTGACAGCGCCTTCGCCCTTAACTAGGACGATCGCGATATTGTCACGTGTGAGCTTTATGTGGGGCATTGCTTCATCGTCTAAATGGGAAGCCTTAAAGCCCAGTTTATCCTCGTAGAAAACTGCTGTCTTATAGATGTCTTCACAGGCAAAGACTGCTGCCTGGCTGTTCATCAAAAGAAGGCGGCCGGAATTTTCTTCTTCGCCTTCCTTAGCCTCTGTAGGCTTAGTGTTTCCGCTGCCCCACTGGTAACCTAAAAGGGGTGTTCCGAAATATTTTTCGTGTTCATCAAGAGAATTCATGATCTCGGATCTTTTTGTGATCTCTTCATTTGTCATTGAAGAGGGGATATCTGCCAGATATTCGACCTTCTCCAGGTACTCTAAAAGGTTCATGAGCCTTACGTGGAGCGGGATTATGTCTGATGAAGCGGGGATCTCGCATGCTCTTCCGTGAATGAACATCATGCCCTCTTCGACGCCCTCGGCAGGGAGGCCGGCATAAAGGTGCATGAGAAGATTCATCTCATCTGCTGCCTGGTCGTGCGTGCCGCCTTTTGCAATAGAGCTCTCGATCATGTCGAAAACGACATTCATATCGTGCAGGGGATATTCTTTGTTAAGCATAAGCCGCTCCTGAAGTATCAAATATTTCAGTCTATTTTATCAATTTGAAACCGCTTGGCAATAAAGATAGAATATGCGGGAGCATATTGCTAAGGAGAAAAAGATGGCACAGTTCAAAAAGACAAATGCAATGAGGATCTTAGATAAAGCAGGGATCGATTATACATATGAAGAATACGAATACGACGAAAATGACTTAGACGGCCATCACGTCGCAGAATACCTGGGAATTCCTTACGAGGAAGTCTTTAAGACGCTGACTTGCGTTTCTGATAAGGGCGAATACCTTGTTTTCTGCATCTCGGTAGATGACGAGATCGATCTTAAGAAAGCGGCAGTTTTAGCAGGTGTTAAGAGAGTCGACATGATCCATGTAAAAGACCTCCTGAACGTCACAGGCTATATCAGAGGCGGATGTTCTCCTATCGGAATGAAGAAGCAGTACAGGACCTTTATCGATGAGATGGCTGAGCTTATAGACAACATCTGTGTAAGTGCAGGGCAGAGGGGCGTTCAGTTAAGGCTTAAGCCCGAAGATCTCATTTCATTTACTAATGCCGTAGTCGGTGATTTTGCCGTGCGTTCCTAAAATAGTATAATTACTTGGAAATTTAAGCTTAAACAGGAAGTGATTTAAAGTGTTAGAACCTAAGAGTTTTACATTGAATGATATAAAAGAAGGTTCCAGGATCTATTTTATCGGAATCGGCGGAATCTCAATGAACGGCCTTGCGAGGCTCGCAAAGCATGCGGGATTTGTTGTCGGAGGTTCGGATAACCATCCGTCCGAGAGAACTGCGATCTTAGAAGAGCAGGGAATCAAGGTCTACTATCCTCAGATTGAAGCTAATATCGATGACTTTAAGCCTGATTATCTCGTTAAGACGGCAGCCATCCTTCCTCATAACGAAGAAGTGAAAAGGGCAACTGAATTAGGCCTTCAGATATTTGACAGAGCCGAATTCCTTGGCGCTTTCACGAGAACATATAAGAATGTGATCAACGTTTCCGGAACTCACGGAAAGACTACGACCACATCCATGATCTCCCTTATGATGATCGACGCGGGATTAGATCCGACTGTTCATCTTGGAGCTGATCTTGATATATTCAACGGCACTATCAGAACCGGTTCTCATAACCTTCTGGTATCTGAAGCTTGTGAGTTCAACAGGTCTTTCCTGAATTTCTCATCTACTACAGCCGTTATCACCAATATCGATCACGACCATGTTGACTGCTATCCGACGATAGAAGACGTTATCGAGGTTTTCGCGAAATTCGTAAGACTTGTTGACGACGACGGTTATGTGGTCGTATCAGGTCACGACAAGAATATCGCAAGATCTCTGGCTGAAGCCAAGGATTATTTTGACAGGACAGGAAGAAAGTTCCCCCAGGTCGTAACATGCGCACCTGACAGCGAAAACTGCGTAGTTACAGGAAGAAAAGCAGACTTTGCTGCTGAGAATATCGTTTTCAATAACGGCCTTCCTGAGTTCGACATTGTAATCTTCGGCAAAGAGAGGATCAGCGTAAAGCTTAGGATTCCCGGAAGCCACAATATCTCTAATGCTTTGAATGCCGCTGCTGCAGCTTATCTTAACGGCGCTTCAGCTGAAGCAATTAAGAGTGCATTGGACAGTTTCGGAGGAGCTGACGGCAGATATACGGTAAAGGGCAAGTATAAGGGCTGTGATGTCGTAGTTGACTATGCGCATCACCCGACAGCTGCAAGAGCTACGATCGAAGCAGCTTCGAACATGCCTCACAACGATATCCTCGTTGTTTTCCAGCCTCTTACTTTCAACCGTACAAAGCTCCTTTTCGAAGATTATGTAACGAGTCTTCTTCCTTGCAAAAAAGTATTGTTTGCTGAGATCTTCTCTGACAGGGAGAGCGATACTCTCGGAATGTCCAGCAAGATGATCTCCGATGAGATCAACAGAAGAGGCGGCGACACCGAGTTCTTTGAAAACAGGGAAGACCTGAAAGCCAGGATCGACGAGCTCATTAAGCCCGGTGACATCATCCTGATCTTAGGACCTGAGGATATAAGGGAATTGGGCGACGAGCTTTGCCCCTCAAGTAATATATGAAGAAGAAATCCCTAAGCAGGACAGTAGAACCTCAGATCGCGCCCCAGTACGGGTTTAGAAAACTTCGGCCTCTGAAGATCCCCAAACTCGCATGGCTCGCGCTTTTGGCTGCATTTTTCCTGGCCATACTGTTGTTTGCAATGTATGGCGTATCCTTTGTCGGAACAAAATCTGCTGACCAGACGCTCCTGATCTATACGGACGGCACGGTTATTCCTGAAGTTTCCTGGAGGAACAACCTCCTGGCGTCAGGCTTTGATTATGAGATCATTGAACCTTCCAAGCATCTGGATGATCAGGGCTTTACTTATGAGCTCCCGAAAGAATTTACCAAGGACGATATTGTTGTCTGCGCTATGGGCACGGACGCATTCAAGGTCATGGATGACCTTATTTCATCTGAATACGAAAATATCGAAGGATTTGTTCTGATCCTGCCTGAATATCCCGGAAATGCTGCGCTTGCAAATTATACGGAAGATAATCCGGATGTCCCTTGCGCGATCTTCGGTTTTGACAGCAATGCCAAGACAACGAATGACCTTTCCGGCGCCCAGATGATCTTCGAAAAGATATCAGGCGTTGATACGATGTACGGTCATCCCACACAAAGAGGAAAGATCTTTTCTTCCAAAGTATTTGTATCACCCAACCAGAAAAGATATCTGTCTTTATATTCTTATAAGCTCCAGACAACAGAAGGCATTGTTTCGAGCATTTCTTTCCAGAATGAGCTGTCGCAGTATCTCGGCACGACTTTCGGAAAAGGTTTTAATTCTTCGAGAGTTGCAGTAAGGCAGATAATCCTGATCTTGGCGATATTCTTATCGGTTGCATCTCTTGCAATATTCCTTTTCATGGTCCCTGTTGCAGTACCTGAGAAAGCCAGGAAGGAACTTAAAGGCCGTGACAGCCTTGGAGCCATTATTTTCCTTGGCCTTTCAGGATGGCTGGCCCTTACGGGAATTGTGATGACCTTCATTCCGCAGGTCAAATATTATGCTAAATATGTTGCGCTTTACGCACCGATATTACTGATCGCGCTTATGGCTCTGGCCCAGTTAAAGCTCATCTTGTCAAATAAGTTCAAATATACGAGAAAAGATGACAGCTTCCCGATCTTCTTAGCTTCCATCTTCATCGGTCTGGTCGAGATAATGGTCATTGCCGGCACTTTCTTAAATATCACAAATGTCGAGAAAGCTTTTTCAGACAGCGCAAACTGGGTAAATGCCCTGATTGTCTTTGTCGTAATGAGCCTTTCGGCTGTTGCCCTGATCCTGGCTGACAAGAAATCCAAAGCCTCCGGGCAGGGAAGGACGGCTTATTTTGCGAGCCCTGCGTATTTTATCGAGTCACTCGTGCCTTCCGTTGCGCTTGCTGTTATCGGAATTATAGAAGGCAACCCTGAACTTGTAAAATATTCGCTTGTAGGCTTCGGTTTAAGCGTTCTGCCTTGCGTCTGTGCTATTCCCATCAAGCGTATTTCGGACTATTATGAGGTCTCTGGCCTGGTTTTCGGAATAATCGCAGGCATCGTGGTCTTCCTGGCGGGCTGATCCGTCCTGGACCTGCAGGCGAAAAAGTTCCCTATATATAAAATTATTGTTGACTTTGACTTGCCCTTCGGTGTATTATACGCGGGTGACCGCATGCGACGGGCTATTTTAAATGCGCTTTTTTATAGCGATGCCTTGGTTTTTATGCAGCGAGACTGGAAGAACAGGAGGAACAAATATGTACGCAGTTATCAAGACAGGCGGCAAGCAGTACAAGGTTTCTGTAGACGATGAGATCTTCGTTGAGAAGCTTGAAGGTGAGGCTGGCAGCCAGGTTACTTTCGATGAAGTACTTGCAGTATCCGATGACAACGGTATCGTAGCTGGTGATGTTAAGGCTACAGTAACTGGTGAGATCGTTAAGCAGGGAAGAAACAAGAAGGTTATCGTCTCTAAGTACAAGGCTAAGAAGGGCTACAGAAGAAAGAATGGCCACAGACAGCCTTACACACGTGTACTTATCAAGGCTATCAACG
>JAEEGJ010013708.1_pt1 | contig 19543 bp, 11 predicted proteins | sample 8958761 | NCBI WGS metagenome assembly JAEEGJ01 (sample SAMN16246546, study PRJNA631951) | gut metagenome | biome: gut microbiome; feature: rumen; material: RS-attached | host: Bos | place: Iran: Karaj | collected 2018-10 | reverse complement strand
GTCTCTCATTCATAGTATCCGTGTCTTTATGTTTCCCTTTTCAAACGGTTCAGTGTCCAGCCTCGGCGGGATTTCAGTGTCGAAGCCGGGGAGATATTCACGGCTGACCATTGGGTATTTCGCACCGGCGGTCTTGTGGTAGGGAAGAAGTTCCACCCTCTGGAGACCGGTGGCTCTTTCCAGCAGAGCAGCGGTAGCTTCGAGGTTATCCCTGCCGTCATTGACCCCAGGAATCAGGGGAATCCTCGCGATGAATGGTTTTCCTGAACCTATCAAGGTCTCCAGGTTGCTGAGAATAAGCGCATTGCTCTGCCCTGTCCACTCCATGTGCCGCTTCGGATCAACCATCTTTATGTCTATCATGACAAGGTCAACCTTATCTGTCACCATCCTGAATACTTCCTTCGGGGCGTAACCGCTTGTCTCAATCGCGGTGTGGATCCTTCCGCCGAGTTTTTCAAGCACTTCCAACAGGAACTGCGCCTGGGATAACGGCTCTCCGCCGGTGAAGGTCACGCCACCTCCGTTCATCTTGAATATTTCCTCGTTCCTAAGTAGTTTGGACGCCAGTTCTTCGGGGGACAATCTTTCCCCGCAGACGCTTTTCTCTCCCTTTTTAACCATCGTTTCGGGTTCGAAACCCTGTCCCTCGGGATTATGGCACCATGTACAACGCAATGGACAACCCTTCAGGAAAATTGTGGTGCGTATTCCAGGGCCGTCATGGATTGCGAATTCCTCTATGCTGAAGACAGTTCCAGGTGTCATCTTAAAAATGTGGCGCAGATTATACGAATATAACTCATTTTTCTGAGTATTACTCCATTTTTTGCCATAAGAATACTATCTTTACAACCCAAATGAACCGTAGGAACTACAGATCGAGGAATATCCTGACTATTGTTTTCGTAGTCATGATGCTCTTCAATTATGCCAATGCCACAATGTTCTGGCATTGCCACAAGATTGGAGGCTCCTCGATAATGCATTCCCACATCTATTGGAAAACGCACGCTTCGGGCAATTCAGACGGTGGGCACACTGCAGGACAGATCCAGATCCTCGACATTATCTGTCATTCAGACTGCACTGCCGGCACCATACCTGAAATCCATCTGGAGAGATATGATGTCTTAGAGTATGTTTTCCAGGATGAGATTGTTCCAGTAGTCAGTACGGATCATTCAAACACCCTTTCTCTCAGGGGCCCTCCTTCGCTGGTTTGATGTTATCCGCGCCTTCTTTGGCGCAAATGATTATCATTGACGAACCAGCAAATAAACATGAAATACAATTTTATCGCGCTGATGCTCCTTGCATCGGTATTGTGTGGATGCAGGACCGGAAAAAGTAACGACGGAGAGTCGTCGACCGGATTCATCCTCGAAGGAAACAAAGTCAAGATAGAAGCAGGGTCTCCCCTTGAGAGTAAACTGAAACTGACCCAGCTGCAAAAAGAAGATATCAATCAGGGGTTTACTGTGACGGCAAGTGTCTCGCCAAGGCCTGACGGCTATGCCGAAGTCGGTGCACCATTCAACGGAAGGGTGACGCGTTCGGCGGTACGCCTGGGAGACAGGGTCTACAGGGGACAGGTACTCTTTGAAATGTCTTCCCCGGATTTCATGGCAGCCGTAAAGGACTATCTTGAAAGCAACAACGCATATTCGGTGGCCTCTGCTAACCTCAGCCGCAAATCTTCGCTGCGGGAGTCCGGGGTAGTGTCCGAACGGGAGTGGGAAGATGCGAAGAGGGAGGCGTCTGATGCAGAGACGGCCCTTGCCCTTTCACGCCAGGTTTTGTCTGTCTTCGGGGTTAATCCCGCAAATGTCCAGATGGGACAGCCTCTGAGGGTGATTTCGCCGATTTCGGGCACTGTCGTGAAGAATAACCTGGTACTCGGTCAGATACTCTCTGATGATTCTGAACCGCCTGTGGCTGTCGCCGACCTGTCCAGGGTCTGGGTGACCGCCAATGTTCGGGAGAATTCCGTCCGCAGGCTGGCAAAGGGTCAGGAGGCATCTGTGATCCTTCCTTCGGGAGATCCGCTTTCCGGGAACATTTTCTATGTAGGGGATATCCTTGATGACAAGACCAGGACGATCCCTGTGGTGATAGAATGTCCCAATCCGGAAAAAAACCTGAAGCCCGGAATGTTCGTATCGTCTCGTTTCACTGTCAATGACAAGGATGCGATAGTCATCCCTGCTACCGCTGTGTTCCAGAGCCAGGAGCATCCGTTCGTCTATGTCCTGGAAGAGGGGTTGACCTTCGAGAAAAGGCCAGTCCGGCTTGAAAGCCTGGACGCCGGCAAGATGCTTGTTCTGGAAGGCCTTGATGAAGGAGAGACGATCATTGCCGATGGAGGCATCTATCTAAGCCGTTAGGAGCCATGGACGCATTCTTCAAGTACCTCCTAAGGCGGAGATGGCTCATCGCCTCCATATTCTTCGTGTTGTGCCTTTTCGGAATATATTCATGGACAAGGCTTTCCATCGATGCCTATCCCGACATCGCTGACGTTACCGTCCACGTGGTCACCCAGATTCCGGGACTTGCCGCGGAAGAGATTGAGCAGCAGATCACCATCCCGCTTGAAAGGGCATTGAACGGTCTTCCTTCCCTTACGATGATGAGGGGCAAGAATTCTTTCGGGTTATCCCTGATCGTTCTGGTATTCGAAGATGGGACAGACGATTATTGGGCTCGCCAACGAGTTCAGGAATGCATAGGCGATGTCGAACTTCCCTATGGCGCCGTCCCTGAATTGAATCCCCTCACTTCCCCTACCGGGGAGATTTACCGTTATGTTCTCGTCGGAGACAATTCCGTTTCTCTCAGGGAATTGTCCGACTTGAACCAGTGGACGGTGATCCCGGCGTTGAAACAGGTCCAGGGAGTTGCGGATGTCAGCAATTTCGGAGGTTTGACTACCCAGTACCAGATAGAGATCGATCCTGACAGGCTTGCGGCCTACGATCTCTCCCTCGATGAGGTAACAGAGGCCCTGGAAAGGAATAATTCCAACGCTGGCGGAAGCCGTATCTCGGTCGGTGACGTGAGCTATGTCATCCGTGGAATCGGCCAGGTGACCGATCTCGAGGACATGGGAGGCATAGTAGTCAAGAACGACGACGGTGTGCCGGTGTTCCTGAGGGATCTCGGAGAATTGAAATACGGCAACCTCGAACGGAAAGGCATCCTCGGATACGTCGATGACGAAGTTTCGTTCAGCGACGGAGTGGAGGGTATCGTGCAGATGCTTCGTTACCAGAACCCTTCCGAAGTACTCTCGAAGGTCCATAAGGTTGTGGATAACCTTAACGATAATGTACTTCCTGAGAATGTCCGGATCAAGATGTTCATGGACAGGACCGAGCTGGTCGGAACGACCTTGCATACTGTACAGCACACACTGTTGTTCGGAATGCTGCTTGTCATAGCAATTCTCCTTCTCTTCTTAGGAAGTCCCCGGAGCGCCCTTGCAGTGGCGATCACGATCCCGATAGCCCTTCTGTTTGCTTTCATTCTGATGCACCTGACGGGTATTCCGGCCAATCTCCTCAGCCTTGGAGCAATTGATTTCGGAATCCTTGTGGATGGAGCCATAGTGATGATGGAGACAGTTTTGAAACTCAGGGAAGAGGACACATCAAAACCTTTGTACGGCGACTCCGTGGTAAGCCACGTGAAGGAAGTGGCCAGGCCGATACTGTTCTCCACCCTGATCATCATAATGGCTTATCTGCCGTTGTTCACTTTCGAGAGGATCGAGAAGAAATTGTTCACCCCGATGGCCTACACGGTAGGATATGCGCTTCTGGGAGCGCTTTCGGTGGCATTGATCCTTATCCCGGGATTGTCATACGCCATTTACAAGAAGCCCGGCAAGGTATTCAGGAACAAGTTCATGGAAAGGTTGAACGTCCGTTACAAGGGCTTGACCTCCAGATTGCTCCATAATCCCAAGTCGGTCTTCACTACGATGGGAGTCATCCTGGCGGCCGTGATTGTGATGTTCATTACTGTCGGAAAGGATTTCCTGCCCAACCTGGATGAGGGAGGAATATGGATACAGGCCCAGACTCCTCCGGGAATATCACTGGAGAAATCCTCTCAGATGGCCGATGAACTCAGGAACACCCTCAAGGATGAATTCGAGGAAGTGACCTATGTGATGACCCAGGTCGGACGTGATGATGCCGGTTCCGAGGAGTTTACGTCATCCCATATCGAGATCTGTGTCGGTCTGAAACCGTATTCGGAGTGGAAGTTCGGGAAGACCAAGGAGGATTTGGTCGAAGAGATGTCCGAAAGGATTTCGCGGATGCCCGGCTACATAGTGGGCTTCTCGCAGCCGATCATAGACATGGTCATGGACCAGATCGCCGGTTCCCACAGTGACCTGGCCATGAAGATTTATGGTGAGGATCTTGACGAGGCCAGAAGGATTGCGGAAGAGGTCCAGAAGGTGATCTCCGGAATCAAGGGAGCCGCTGATGTGGTGATCGACCAGGAACCGCCCCTCCCTCAGCTGAAGATAAAGGTGGACCGTGAGAAGGTCGCATATTACGGGATCGGTGTTGCCGATGTATCCGACCTTATCGAGACCGCCATAGGCGGCAGGGCTGTTTCCCAGGTCTTCGTGGGCAGCAAGGTCTATGATGTTATCTGCCGTTTCAAGGAAGAGTCCAGGGATACTCCGGAAAAGATTGCCAACCTGCCGTTGGTTACCGCTTCCGGTTCCAGGATTCCTCTCTCTGCCGTTGCCGACATCACTACTGAGCTGGGTCCGAGTACCATTGTCCGGGAAATGGGCAAGCGGCATCAGATAGTCCGAGTCAACCTCAGGGGCAAGGATCTTTCCACCTTCGTACGCGAAGCCGATGAGAAGATAGCCAGGGAGGTCAGCTATGACCACACCGCTTTCTCCCTCAAATGGGACGGGCAGTTCGAGAACCAGAACAGGGCTTACTCAAGGCTCGCGATCATCATTCCTTTCGTGCTGGCGCTGATGTTCCTGATGCTCTTCTGGGCATTCGGTTACTTCAGGCAGGCAGCCCTGCTTATCTCCCTCCTGCCGCTGGCCCTGTTCGGGGGTCTGCTTGCCTTGAACGTGAGGGGAATGACATTCAACGTGTCTTCTGCGGTTGGATTCATCGCCCTCTTCGGTTTGACCATCCAGAACGGAGTCATCATGATCTCTCACATCAACAGTATCAGGAGGAAGGGAGGGCCTCTCTATGACGCTGTGGTTGAAGGTGCGTCCCACAGGCTGCGTCCGGTTCTCATGACAGCCACGGTGGCCGTACTCGGCCTTCTGCCAGCATCCCTTGCCACAGGCATCGGTTCGGATGTCCAGAGGCCCCTTGCGACGGTCATCGTGTACGGTCTCCTGTTCTCTACCATAATCACCCTTTTCATCCTTCCTACCCTATATTACCTGGTAGAGAAACGCGTTGAAATGAAACCCAAGAAAGACAATGAAGAAGATTTTTAGCTTGCTGGCCGTCGCCTTCCTTCCATTCGGAGTATCGGCGCAGACTTTCGATTCATTCATGTCCGCAGTCGAGAAACACAACTCCGGCTATCTCGCGGAAAAATACAATATCGACATAGCGGAGGCCAATACCCAGGCCGCCAAGGTGTTCAACGATCCCGAACTGTCGGTCGAATACGGTGACAACCAGGACCGAGTGCTGATGATGGGCCGTTCCCTCGAGGCGGGGTTATCCTACAGCTTCAACCTGGGGAATCCCAGGAAGGCCAGGATATCCGTGGCAAGGAGCGAGGAAGAGATCACAAGGGCCCTGGTAGCAGACTATTTCCGCAATCTCCGAAGGGATGCAATGGTTGCCTGGGCGGAAGCCTGGGAAGCCAGGGAGATGGGTTCGCTCAAGAAGTCCTCTGCCGAAAGCATGGCTTCCCTGGCCGCTTCCGACAGCCTCAGGGCTGCGGCTGGTGAGATCGGAAGGATAGATGCGAAGCAGTCTTCCATCGAGGCGAGGGCGTTCAGGGGAGAGTGGCTCATGGCGCAGGCTGAATATTCAAACGCATTGACAAACCTTTCCGTCCTTTCCGGAGACATGCCTTTCACTGACATTGAATATGGGGACCTCCGTCCGGCTCCGGTCGATCCTTCGGTGGAGGCCCTCGTCGCCATGGCCCTGGACAGGAGGACGGACCTGAAGGCTGCCCTTCTGTCAAAGGACCTGTCAGAGAAGAACCTGGCCCTGGTCCGTGCGGAGATGGCACCTGAAATAGGCTTGAATATGGGGTATTCCTATAATAAGGAAGTACGCAATGAGATTGCTCCTGCTCCGAAATTCAACGGTGTGACCGTCGGAGTTGCGATCCCGCTGAAGTTCTCGTCGGCCAACAAGGGTAACCGCAGGGCTGCGGAAAACGCTGTGTTGCAAGCCGATGCAGCCTATGAGGAGGCCAGCAGGCAGATAGAGGCTGAAGTCAGGATAGCCTGGGCTTCGTATCAGGCTGCCCTCAAGGCTGCCGAGGAGTGTTCCGACGGCATGCTAGCCGATGCCGCCGAGATCCTGGAAAGCAGGAAGAAGGCCTACCGCCAGGGAGAGTCGTCACTTCTGGACTATCTGCTTGCGGTGCGGGTCTACAATGACACGGCCGAGTCATGTATCGGCGCCAAGGCCGCCCTGTTCTCATCCTGGGCGGAATTGCTTGCCGCTGTCGGGACCGATTTGTAGTTTCTGTCAGAGATCCTTTCCACCATTAAGCGTACCATGTGGTTCAATTCCAGGACCACATGGTACATTTTAATAGGTAAAACACACCATGTGGTGCCCAGAATGGACCACATGGCGCATGGCAGTGAGAGGTATTTGAAAAGTCTGGACAGTTTCTTATTTTTATGTCAGTTCAAAATAATGGATATGAAAAGACACTTTTCTTTTGCTCCAGGGGTGATAATCACTGCGGTGCTGTCCTTCGTCCTTTGCGCTTGTTCCGGAGAAAAGGCTGAAGAGACGGTGTGGGGCGACTATGTGGTCGCATGCGGGGATTCAGACCTGTATATCGTCGACGCTTCGAAGTCCACGGATGACTCCCTTGCCGTCCTGTGGCATTGGAACGTATTCGAGTCCTATGGCCAGATTCCGGACGTTTACAGGCACAAGATCCGGGTCCTTGACGATTGCAAGCCGGTTGACGGAGGTGAGCGTCTCCTCCTCACTTCTTCTGCAGGCGGAACCCTTCTGCTGGACATAGCCACCAGGAAATGCCTCTTCTATGCCAGCACGCCTATGGCCCATTCCGCAGACAAGCTTCCAGGTGACAGGATTGCCGTGGCCAACTCGACCAATCCTCTGGGCAACAGCCTCGAGATATACGATGTGTCCAATCCGGATGTCTGCATATGGAAGGATACCCTGTACAGCGGCCACGGGGCTGTCTGGTCGGAAAAGTATTCATCACTATTCGCACTGGGCTTCGATGAGTTGAGGAGATATTCCCTCAAGGATTGGGAGACCGAATCACCTTCACTTGTCCTTGAAGAGACATTCAAGCTTCCGGGAACCGGCGGCCACGACCTCGGCAAGGCAGGGGAGGACGCCCTGACCGTAACCAATACGACGGGGACCTATCTGTTCGACATACAAGGGAAGTCTTTCTCACCCTTTGCGCCCCTTGAAGGCGTCCGTCACGTCAAGTCGCTCAACTACGACCCCGCCACCGGAAAGGTGGTGTACACTGTGGCGGAGACCAGCTGGTGGACCAGCCACGTCTATATGAAAGGACCTGACAATGTGTTGGAATTCGATCCTGAATGGAGGCTCTACAAGGTCAGGGTTCTGCCCGGGCTGAAGTTCACTCCGGAACCCGATCCTTCCGTCCGCTGCGAGGGTACGAACCTGCGCATCTTCGACGACAATATCTGGCAGTATGACTCGGAGAATATTCCCGAGAAGTGGCTGCCGCTGGGAATCGATCCGCGTGATTCGGTCCGGAGCATCGGTTTCGCCAAACTCGTCTCCGATTACAAGCCTGACATCGTGACCCTGCAGGAGTATTCATCACACATGGACGCCCGCCTGGCTCCCAAGCTCAGTGCCCTGGGATTCACGAACGCCTGCGAGGAGGACGGTTCCTGGAATTTTACGCCCATATTCTTCGACAGCACGGCGGTGGAGCTCCTGAAGGTCAGGTACAACCTCTATACTCCCAAGACTTACAGCAATGCCAACACCAAGTCTTTCACCTCTGCGGTTTTCCGTCATCGTGGGACTGACAGGGTATTCGCAATCCTGAACACCCACCTTTGGTGGAGGCCGGATGAGCAGCAGCCCGGCAGCGAGATGGCAAGGGCATCCCAGATACGTCTGATGATGGCCGAATCAGATGCGCTCAAGGCCGAATACGGATGTACGGTATTCCTTATGGGAGACATGAACTGCGAGGAGGGGACTGTCCCCATAAGGCAGTTGACGGAAGGCGGTTACATACCTTGCTACAAGGTGGCGAAGGTATTCGGTGACAACAATAACGGTCACCATCGCTGCGATCCGAGCGGGTATTCGGCGGAGAGCAGCCGAAAGGGACCCGACCGTGCGACCGGCGCCCTCGACCATTTCTTCATCCACAATGCCCAGGAAGGTGTGGAAGTGCTGAAGTACTTCTGTATTCTGGATGATTATACCCTCCCCCTGACGGATCATTATCCGAATTATGTCGACGTCAGGTTGTAAGGCCTGATATGGAAGGCGATGCCAGGCTGAGGCTGTCAACCCCCGTCCGGCAGAAAAACTCCATTGCCTTTGCATCAGCCGCAGCTTCCCCGCATACTCCTACCGGGATGCCGCCCTTCCTGGCAGCTTCCACCACCATCCCGACCGCTCTTGCCACTGCCGGGTCAAGAGGATTGTAAAGATATGATACCGAGGAGTTTCCGCGATCAGCCGCCATTACGTACTGGGTGAGGTCGTTGGTTCCTATACTGAAGAAATCCACCTCTTTGGCCAGGAGGTCCGATACGAGCACCGCCGCAGGAGTCTCCACCATTATCCCGACCTTGATGTCATTGTCGAAGGGTGTACCGGAAGCCTTGAGTCCTTCCATGCATTCTGAAACCAAAGCCTTGGCAGCGGTCACTTCATCTACCCGTGTGATCATCGGAAGCATGATCCTTACGGTTCCGTAAGCGCTTGCCCTCAGGATCGCCCGTATCTGTGCCTTGAACAGCTCCGGCCGGGACAGGGATATCCTGATGGCCCGCATGCCAAGGAAGGGATTGTCTTCTTTCGGAATATCCAACCCCGGAACCGCCTTGTCGCCGCCTATGTCCATGGTCCTGATGGTGATCGGCCTGCCCTGGCAGGCCTCCACGGCTTGCCTGTAGATACGGTACTGCTCTTCTTCCGACGGGAGACCGTTCCTGTCCATGAAAAGGAACTCCGTCCTGAACAGTCCTATTCCTTCGGCTCCGCCGGCGATGGCTTCCTTGATATCTTCGACCGAACCTGCATTCGCAAATATCCTTATTCCGGATTCCCTGACCAACCTCTGGAGTTCTTCGGGGACTGTATTGTTATTCCCGATTCCTTTCTGTAATTCCTCGGTTTCCTTTTCTGACGGATTGATCCGGACTTCGGCCCTGCTGCCATCGACGAGGAGGCGGTCACCGCCTTTTATGGAATCAACGTCGACTCCGAGAACAACCGGTATTCCGCGGCTCCGTGCGATGATGCACACGTGGCTTGTAACGCTGCCCTTCCGGGTTACCATCGCCCTGACCTTGCTGAAATCCATCCTGGCGATATCGGAGGGGAAGAGTTCATCAGCCACGATGACCGTGTCGTCAGGAATGTCCCGGAATGGGCTGGAAGAGCCTCCACGAAGGCTTTCGACAATGCCCCTGCATACGTCGCGGACGTCGTCGGCACGTGCTGCCATGTAATCGTCCCCGCATCCGGACAGCATGGCAGCTATTCCCTCGGCTGCAGCCTCTACTGCCTCCTGTGGTGCCATGCCTTCTGCGATATTGCTCTCTATGGTTTCCTGCAGGATCGGATCGTCCAGCATTTCCAGGTGGGCGGAGAATATGTCGGGGGAGGAACTCCCTGCCACCAGGCTGCGTAGCCGTTCCCGTTCGCTGTCCATGGCCTCCGGGAGGGTCCTAGTTTCAGATCCACAGGTTCCCCTCACAAGGACCCATGCGGTCCCCATGGCCAGTCCTCCGACAGAGGAGTTGGATTTAAGGATTGCCGTCATGCTTCCAATCCGCCAAGGAAGAGGACGATTTCTTCCACTGCCCTTTCCTCATCCGGTCCTTCTGCCATTATTTCAACCTCCGTCCCTTTCTTGAGGCCGAGGGAAAGGATGGACAGGATGCTGGAAGCATTGACTTTCTTCGCCGGGGTTGCGATTGAGACCGCGGTGCCTGGGAAGGATTTCACGAGCTTGACCAGGTCCCCCGCCGGACGGGCGTGGAGACCATTTGCAGCCTCAATGGTCATCTTCTTGACAGTCATATCATTTCAATATTTCGAATATCTCACCGGCGCTGGCGGAATGGGACAGCTTCCCGAGGGTTTCCTCATCTTCGAGGACCGAGGATACCTTAGCCAGCAGGTCCAGATGCTCGTCACCCTTGCCGGCTATTCCGATCACCAGGTAGGCCTTCTCATCGCCGAATTCCACTCCGTCGGGGTATTGAAGGACGACTATTCCGCTCCGGAGCACTTTCTCCTTCGCTCCTGAGGTTCCGTGGGGGATTGCGACTCCGGCACCCATGTATGTCGTGGTCAGCCGCTCCCTTTCGAGCATCGATTCCGAATATCCCTCCATCACGCAGCCGGATCCTTCCAGCATCCTTCCGGCCCGGAGGATGGCTTCTTCCTTGGTCTCAGAAGGAAGGCCTGAAATGACGTTCCTGCGGAGCAACGGTCCTTCCTCTTCCAGGACCTGAGGGGACTTGAGGCGGGCGACAAGCTCGTCGAGCTTGGGATCCGAGATGAAGTTGGTGATCTGGACCACCTCATGTCCGTGGATCCTGGCCGCAAGCACGCTCTGGCATACGACTATGTCTGCATCTTCGGGAATGGAATCAACCGCACAGTTGGTGCATGTGATCCCGCTTATGTTGTTCTTAAGGAGCTTGGCCTTGAAACGTGTGGCTCCCAGGGCGCTGGATCCCATGCCGGCATCGCAGGCGAATACTATCTTGCGGACCGTGCCAGGAAGGGCCGGGAGCGGTTCTGAACCATTCTCAGGAGTTTTTTCCTCATCCTCTCCATTGAAGTCGGGACGGGCCTTGACCATCGGAATGGCCAGGAGGAAGGACACGACGGTCCCTATGATCACTCCCAGGATGCCGATGAAGAGCCTGCCTTTGGGGGACATCAGGATGATCGAGATCAAGCTGCCGGGGGATGCCGGGGCTACGAGTCCGAAGTTGGTCAATGTGAAGAAGAGCAGGGCACAGATATTTCCGGTCATCACTGCCAGCAGGAGGATCGGCCTGGCCAGGACATACGGGAAATAGATTTCATGGATTCCGCCGAAAAGCTGTATCACGGCTGCGCCGGGTGCGGAGTCCCGCGTCATGCCCTTGCCGAATGCCCAGCAGGCCAGAAGTATTCCGAGGCCGGGGCCTGGATTGGGATCGACGAGGAACAGCATCGACTGGCCGACTTCAGCTGCCTGCTGGATGCCCAGGGGCGTCATGATCCCGTGGTTTACGGCATTGTTCAGGAACAGGACCTTTGCCGGATCGACCAGGACCGCCAGGAGAGGATTCATCTTGTGGGCCAGCATCCAGTCGACACCGGAACTGAGCATCCTCGTGAGTGAGTCGACCACGTGGCCGATCACGAGATAACCGGTGATGGCCAGGAGCATTGCGATGATTCCCAGGGAGAAATTGTCCACCAGCATCTCGAATCCGGCTCCGACCTTCCCTTCGACGGCCTTGTCAAATCGTTTGACGCACCAGCCGGCGATGGGACCCATTATCATGGCCCCGAGGAACATGGGCGTGTCGGTCCCGATTATGACTCCCATGGCCGCAACCGCTCCTGCGACACCTCCGCGGTAGCCGCCTACGTTCTTTCCTGCGGTGAAAGCTATGAGGGTGGGGAGCAGGTATTTCAGCATCGGAGAGACCATCCTGGCGATGTTCTCGTTGGGGCACCAGCCTCCCGGAATGAACAAGGCGGTAATCAGGCCCCAGGCGATGAATGCTCCGATGTTCGGCATCACCATCGCGCTCAGGCTCCTTCCGAATCTTTGGATCTGCTCTCTCATTGATGTAAATATATGAAAAAAATCCGGCCTTTCAAGGGCCGGATTCATTTCTGTGCGTGCTCGTTACTACAGCTCGTTCATTTCTGCTTCATACTCGTCCTTGCGGCCGACCAGGATATCCTGGAACTCCTTCTGACCGGTTCCGGCCGGAATGAGGTGACCGCAGATGACGTTCTCCTTCAGACCCTCGAGGAAGTCGACGCGGCCCCTGATGGCGGCCTCGCTGAGGACCTTCGTGGTCTCCTGGAAGGAGGCGGCGGAGATGAAACTGTTGGTACGGAGGGCAGCCCTGGTGATTCCCTGAAGAACAAGCTTCGCGGTTGCGGGTTTCGCATCGCGGACGGCCATCAACTTCAGGCCCTGGCGCTCGAGTGACGAATTCTCGTTCCTCATGTCGCGGGCATCGATGATGTCGCCTTGCATGAACTTCTGGCTGTCTCCCGAATCAAGCACATAGGATTTTCCGAAGATCCTGTCGTTGGCATCCATGAATTCCCATTTGTCCACGAGTTCTTCCTGGAGGAATTCGGTGTCGCCCGGATCAGTGATCTGGACCTTGCGCATCATCTGGCGGACGATGATCTCGAAATGCTTGTCATTGATCTTCACACCCTGGAGACGGTAAACGGCCTGGACCTCGTTGACGATGTAGTCCTGAGCCTTGACCGGACCGAGAATGTTGAGGATGTCAGTAGGAGAGATTCCACCGTCGGACAGCTTGGTGCCGGCCTTGACGTAGTCGTTCTCCTGGACAAGAATCTGCTTGGTTGTAGGTACGAGATAGTGCTTTTCGTAACCGGCCTTGTTCTTGACGATGATCTCGCGGTTACCCCTCTTGACCTTGCCCATGAGGACCTCTCCGTTGATCTCGGAAAGGATCGCGGGGGCGGAGGGAGTCCTGGCCTCGAAGAGTTCGGTGACTCTGGGGAGACCTCCGGTAATATCGCTGGACTTACCGATGGCGCGGGGGATCTTGATGATCACATCACCGACTTTCACATTGTCCCCGTTGTTGGGGATGATGTGGGCGCCCACAGGCAGGTTGTACTGCCTGACCTGGTTGCCATCCTTGTCGAGAATGATGATGGACGGGTTGCGAGTCTTGTCCTTGGCCTCGATGATGACCTTGTCCTTATTGACGGCGAACTCGTCTGAGATCTCCTCACGGTAGGTGACACCCTCGATGAGGTTGTCGAACTGGACCTTACCGGCAGTCTCGACGATGGTCGTGGCGTTGTAAGGATCCCACTCGCAGAGCAGGTCGCCCTTGCCGATCTTGTCACCATCCTTGAAGTAGAGTCTTGAGCCGTAAGGCACATCGTAATGGGAATAGGTGATACCTGTGTTCTCATCGATGATGCTGACCTCAGTCATACGGCTGACGACGATATCCTCAATCTCACCATTCTCACCTTCTTTCTGGATGGTCCTGAGCTCCTCGAACACGAGTTTACCGTCGTACTTGGACTCGATGGACGAGTCGGCGGCGGTGCTGGAAGCGGTACCTCCAACGTGGAAGGTACGCAGGGTCAGCTGTGTTCCAGGCTCTCCGATGGACTGGGCGGCGATGACACCGACGACCTCGCCCTTCTCGACCATCCTGCTGGTAGCGAGGTTACGTCCGTAGCACTTGGCGCAAACACCCTTGCGGGACTCGCAAGTGAGAACGGAACGGATCTCGACCTGCTCGATGGGGAGTGAGTCGATCAAGTTGGCGGTGTCCTCGCGGATCTCCTCGCCGGCCTTGATGATCAGCTCGCCTGTCAGAGGGTTGAAAATATCGTGAACGGAGGTACGTCCGAGAATCCTCTCTCCGAGGGACTCGACGATCTCGTCTTTGTTCTTGATAGCTGTGGCGATAAGGCCTCTCAGGGTGCCGCAGTCTTCCTCGGTGATGATCACATCGTGGGAGACGTCGACCAGACGACGGGTCAGGTAACCTGCGTCAGCTGTCTTGAGGGCGGTATCAGCCAGACCCTTACGGGCACCGTGGGTCGAGATGAAATATTCCAGAACCGTCATTCCTTCCTTCAGATTGGAGATGATAGGGTTCTCGATGATCTCGGCTCCGGCGGCTCCGGATTTCTGCGGCTTGGCCATAAGGCCTCGCATGCCGCAGAGCTGCTTGATCTGCTGGGTGGAACCGCGGGCTCCGGAGTCGAGCATCATGTACACGGGGTTGAAACCCTGCTGGTCGGCGGAAATCTGCTTCTCCACGATGCCGGTGAGGCGGTTGTCGATGGAGGTCCAGAGGTCGATTACCTTGTTGTAACGCTCGTTGTTGGTGATGAAGCCCATCGCGTAGTTGTTCTTGATGTCTTCCACCTGCTTGTATCCGGAGTCGATCAGGCTGAGTTTCTCTTCGGGGATGATGACGTCGCCGAGGTTGAAGGAGATGCCTGCGCGGAAAGCCTGGTCGTAACCAAGGTTCTTGATGTCGTCGAGGAACTTGGCGGTGCGGGTCACGCCGGTGTTCTTGATGACCTCGGTGATGATGCTTCTGAGGGCTTTCTTGCCGAGGACCTTGTTGACATAGGGGACCTCATCGGGAACGTACTGGTTCACGATGATACGTCCGGCGGTGGTCTTCACCATCTGGGTGCCCTTTGAAGGATCCTGCTTGTCGACGGGGAGGCGTACCTCCACGAGGGCGTGCATCTCGATGACCTTCTCGTCGAAGGCGATGATGACTTCCTCGGGACCGTAGAAACGCATGCCGGTACCCTTGGCGCCGGGCTTCTCCTTGGTGATATAGTACAGACCGAGCACCATGTCCTGCGAAGGGACGGTGATAGGGGCTCCGTTGGCCGGGTTGAGGATGTTCTGCGAACCGAGCATCAGCAGCTGTGCCTCCATGATGGCGGCGTTGCCGAGAGGGAGGTGGACAGCCATCTGGTCACCGTCGAAGTCGGCGTTGAAAGCCGTACATGCGAGAGGGTGCAGCTGGATGGCCTTGCCTTCGATCATCCTGGGCTGGAAAGCCTGGATACCGAGACGGTGGAGGGTAGGTGCGCGGTTGAGGAGCACGGGATGTCCCTTCATGACGTTCTCGAGGATGTCCCAGATGACGGGGTCCTTGCGGTCCACGATCTTCTTGGCGGACTTGACGGTCTTCACGATGCCGCGCTCGATGAGCTTGCGGATGATGAAAGGCTTGTAGAGCTCGGCGGCCATGTACTTCGGCAGACCGCACTCGTGCATGTTGAGCTCAGGACCGACGACGATGACCGAACGGGCGGAGTAGTCGACACGTTTTCCGAGGAGGTTCTGACGGAAGCGGCCCTGCTTACCCTTGAGGCTGTCGGACAGGGACTTGAGGGCCCTGTTGGACTCGCTCTTGACGGCCGAGGACTTCTTCGAGTTGTCGAAGAGGGAGTCGACGGCTTCCTGGAGCATGCGCTTCTCGTTGCGGAGGATCACTTCGGGAGCCTTGATCTCGATGAGTTTCTTGAGGCGGTTGTTGCGGATGATCACCCTGCGGTAGAGGTCGTTCAGGTCGGAGGTCGCAAAGCGGCCGCCGTCGAGCGGGACGAGGGGACGGAGGTCCGGCGGGATGACCGGGATGACCTTCATGATCATCCACTCGGGACGGTTGACGTCCTTGGACTCCTGGAACCACTTGACCACTGCGAGCCTCTTGAGTTGCTCGGTCTTGCGCTGCTGGGAAGTCTCCACGAGCATTTTCTGGCGGAGATCCTTGCCGAGGGCATCGACGTCGATCTCCTTCAGGAGGTCGTAGATGCCTTCAGCGCCCATCTTGGCGATGAACTTGTCGGGATCGTCGTCGGGAAGGTTCTCGTTGCCGGGAATCCTGGCCATCACGTCGAGGTATTCGTCCTCGGAGAGGAGCTCCATCTTGGGGACCTCGGTGCAGCCGGGCTTGACCACTATGTACTTTTCGTAATAGATGACCGACTCGAGCTTCTTGGAAGGAAGTCCGAGAAGGGCGGAAATCTTGTTGGGAGCGGACTTGAAGTACCAGATGTGGGCCACGGGAACGGTCAGGGTGATATGACCCATGCGCTCGCGGCGGACCTTCTTCTCGGTGACTTCGACCTTGCACCTGTCACAGACGATTCCACGGTAGCGGATCCTCTTGTATTTTCCGCAATAGCATTCGTAATCCTTGGTAGGACCGAATATCTTTTCGCAGAAGAGGCCGTCACGCTCAGGCTTGTAGGTCCTGTAGTTGACGGTTTCCGGCTTCAGGACTTCGCCCCTCGAACGCTCGGTGATGTCCTCGGGCGATGCGAGCGAAATGCTGATCCGCTGGAAATTGCTCTTGACCTTGTTGTCCTTATTGTTGAATGTAGGCATATTCTTGTCGTTCAATTTGTCCGTGATTAATCCAAGGTGACCTTGAGTCCGAGACCCCTGAGCTCGTGGAGAAGCACGTTGAGGGATTCGGGGATGCCGGGAGTCGGCATCGGATCTCCCTTGACGATGGCTTCATAGGTCTTCGAACGTCCGGTGACGTCGTCGGATTTGACAGTAAGGATCTCCTGGAGGGCGTTGGCCGCGCCGAAGGCCTCGAGGGCCCAGACCTCCATCTCTCCGAAACGCTGGCCTCCGAACTGGGCTTTACCGCCGAGAGGCTGCTGGGTGATGAGGGAGTAGGGACCGATGCTTCTGGCGTGCATCTTGTCGTCGACCATGTGGCCGAGCTTGATCATGTAGATGATACCAACGGTTGCGGGCTGGTCGAACCAGTCGCCGGTACCTCCGTCGCGGAGCATGGTCTTGCCGTATCTCGGGACTCCGGCCTTGTCGGTGAGGTCGGTGATCTCGTCGAGGCTGGCACCGTCGAAGATCGGGGTGCTGAACTTCAGTCCGAGCTCCTTGCCGGCCCATCCGAGGACGGTTTCATAGATCTGTCCGAGGTTCATACGCGAAGGCACGCCGAGCGGGTTGAGCACGATATCGACCGGAGTACCGTCTCCCAGGAAAGGCATGTCCTCCTGGCGGACGATCTTGGCGACGATACCCTTGTTTCCGTGACGGCCGGCCATCTTGTCACCGACGGTGATCTTGCGCTTCTTGGCGATATAGACCTTGGCGAGCTGCATCACTCCGTTGGGAAGCTCGTCTCCGACCTTGATCTTGTCGATCTCGCGCTTGTTCTTGGCGGCGGCGGTCTTCTGGGCGATGCAATAGTTGTTGATGAGGTCGCGGATCAGGAGATTGGCGTCCTTGTCGCCCGTCCACTTGTTGGAGTTGATGTTGTCGTAGTCGATGGCACGGAGCTGGTCGACGGTGAACTTCTTGTCCTTGGGGACGATCTCCACTCCATAGAGGTCGCTGACACCTGCGCTCTTGCGGTTCTTGGTCAGGACAGCAAGCTTCTGGATGAACTCCTCGCGAAGCTTCTCGGAAGCCTGGTTGAACAACTCTTCCTTAAGCTCGATCTTAGCCTTGAGCTCGTTCTTGGAAGGACCCTTCTTGGCTGTCGAGAGCTTGGCGTAAAGCGCTGTCTTGACGACGGTTCCGCTGAGCGAAGGATTGGCCTTGAGGGAGGCGTCCTTGACGTCGCCGGCCTTGTCGCCGAAGATGGCCTTGAGGAGTTTCTCTTCCGGGGAAGGATCGCTCTCTCCCTTAGGTGTAATCTTACCGATAAGGATGTCGCCCGGCTCGATGTGGGCGCCGATGCGTACGATACCGTCCTCGTCGAGGTCCTTTGTGGCGTCCTCGCTGATGTTGGGGATGTCGGAGGTGAGCTCCTCCATTCCGCGCTTGGTGTCGCGGACCTCGGTGAGGTACTCGTCGACATGGACGGAGGTGAGGATGTCCCACTTGACCATCTCCTCGGAAAGGACGATGGCGTCCTCATAGTTGTAACCCTTCCAAGGCATGAAGGCTACCATGAGGTTGCGGCCAAGCGCAAGCTCTCCGTTCTGGGTGGCGTAACCCTCGGTGAGGATCTGGCCCGCCTCGACGATGTCGCCCTTGCGGACGACAGGCTTGAGCATGACGGTCGTGCTCTGGTTGGTCCTCCTGTAGATGGGGAGGGTATAGACGGTCTCGACGGGCGAGAAGCTCACGAAGTTCTCGTCGTCGGTGCGCTCGTACTTGATGCGGATCTCGTTGGCGTCGACATAGGTGACCTCTCCCTTGCGCTCGGCAATGTACTGGGTCCTGGAGTCGATGCAGACCCTTTCCTCCAGACCGGTGCCCACGATAGGGGCTTCGGGGCTGAGGAGCGGAACGGCCTGCCTCATCATGTTCGCTCCCATGAGGGCGCGGTGGGCGTCGTCATGCTCGAGGAACGGGATGAGTGATGCGGCCACGGAAGCCATCTGGTTCGGGGCCACGTCCATGTAGTTGACCTCTTCCTTGGTAACCACGGGGAAATCGGCCTCCAGACGGCACTGGATACGGTCGTCGGTGATGGTACCGTCGTCCTCCATGCGGACGTTGGCCAGGGAGACGAGACGGTTTTCTTCCTCCTCGGCGCTCATGTAGTGCCATCCTTCGTCGCTCAGGTCGACCTTGCCGTCCTTGACGTCGCGGTAAGGAGTCTCGATGAATCCGAGCCCGTTGATGCGGGCATAGACGCAGAGCGAGGAGATCAGACCGATGTTCGGTCCTTCAGGCGACTCGATAGGGCAGAGGCGGCCGTAGTGCGTGTAGTGCACGTCGCGGACCTCGAATCCCGCCCTGTCGCGGCTGAGACCTCCGGGACCGAGGGCCGAGAGACGGCGCTTGTGCGTGATCTCGGCCAGAGGGTTGGTCTGGTCCATGAACTGCGACAGCTGGCTGGTGCCGAAGAAGGAGTTGATCACGGAAGACAGGGTCTTCGCGTTGATGAGGTCGATGGGGTTGAACTGCTCGCTGTCGCGGACGTTCATCCTCTCGCGGATGGTACGGGCCATCCTGGAGAGACCCACGCTGAACTGGTTGGCCAGCTGCTCGCCGACGGTGCGTACGCGCCTGTTGCTCAGGTGGTCGATATCGTCGACGGTGGCCTTGGAGTTGATGAGCTGGATGAGATACTTGATGATCTCGATGATATCGTTGTTGGTGAGCACCCTGACGTCTTCGCCGGTGGTGAGGCCGAGCTTCTTGTTCAGGCGGTACCTTCCGACGTTGCCGAGGTCATAGCGCTTCTCCGAGAAGAAGAGCTTGTCGATGACGTCCCTCGCGGTGTTCTCATCCGGCGGTTCGGAATTGCGGAGCTGCTTGTAGATGTAGCTGACGGCTTCGTACTCGGTATTGGTCGGGTCCTTCTGCAGGGTGTTGAAGATGCTGGCGTATTCGTTGGTATTGGCCTCGTCCT
>JAEEGJ010013704.1_pt1 | contig 19545 bp, 14 predicted proteins | sample 8958761 | NCBI WGS metagenome assembly JAEEGJ01 (sample SAMN16246546, study PRJNA631951) | gut metagenome | biome: gut microbiome; feature: rumen; material: RS-attached | host: Bos | place: Iran: Karaj | collected 2018-10 | reverse complement strand
GGCGGAGAAGCGTTTCGAGGAGCCGAAGACGTCCAGGATGCGTGAAAGCTCCTTCTTGACCGTCTCCTCGTCCAGGTCGCCCGCCAGCATCAGGACGCCGTCGCCGACCTTGTCGAAGAGCGAATCGAAATATTGCCCCGCCCGCGCGGGCAGGTCGTCGGACAGGCTGTCCATCCGTTTGTGCTCCGGGTAGAAGAATTCCGGCCGCAGGAGCTCGTCCATCAGCGCATTGACGTCGCGCGGCGAGCTGGCCTCGCGGTCCAGGCGCAGGGCCTCTTCCGCCCGGTAGGCCGCGAACGCGTCCGGATCGGGTTTGCGGTCGAGCTTGAGCGCCAGGAGCGTCTGCATCAGCTGGGAGAATTGCGCGGAGGGCGCGCGTCCGGTGATGCGCAGGTCGGAGAGCGTGGCGGTCGCCTGCAGGGTGATGCCGCCCGCGTCCAGCCGCTCGCGGAATTCCGCGGCGCCCATGCCGGCCACGCCGTTCAGCAGGAACATGTCGCCGACGAAGGCGCTTTCGCCCGCCTTCAGCCCCGGCACGTCGGCCACGCCGCCGCGAAGCAGCAGGGCGTAGTGGAACTCGCGCGGGGTGTCCATTTTCTTGTAGATGACCTTGATGCCGTTGGAGAAGGTCCACAGGCGGCCGCCGGAAAGGGGCTCCGCGGCCTCGCTCTTCAGGCGCACCCGCGTCCGCGCGGCGTAACGGGGATCCGGCAGTCCGGCGATGGCCGGCGCCGGGCCGTCCGCCAGTTCCCAGCCTTCGGTGAAGGCCTGGCGGAGCGCGGTGTCTTCCTGCTGCGGGACGGGCAGGTCGAAGCGGAGCGTCAGGTTGCGGGTGGAGTCCAGCAGCGCGCGGGCGAAGCCGTTGAACAGCGCCAGTTCGCGCGCGTCGTCGAGGCGGTGCGTCCCGATGAAGCCGGCCAGCATTTCGCCGGAGGCGAGGTTGGCGCCATAGAGATAGGACGCGACGCAGCGGTCCAGGTATTCGTCGTTGCGCAGCGGGCGGGCGCCGGCGCGCCGGCTGTCGGTGAACTGCCGCTCCCGCGCCTGCAGGAATTCGTCCAGCCCCGCGCCTTCGCGGTCGAGGGTGCCGAGCACGGAGGCGAAGCGCCGGACGGCGCTGTCCAGCTGCGCGGCCGGGACGAACGCGGTCAGCGTGTGCCGCTCGTCGTCCGGGCCCTGGGCGCTGTCGCGGTAGCGGTAGCGGAATCCGGCCAGCGGGATGCCGGCTTCGCGGAAGCTCCGCTCCATCCGCCGGCCGAGGATGTGGCCGAGCTGGTCGGAGTACGCCTGCGTGATGAGCGGCAGCGGGGTGTTCATCACGTCCTTGCCCAGGCGCGCCGCGCTGAAGATCGCGTTGATGGCGGCCACGTCCGTGGCCCCGTTGGCGGAGACGCGCAGCGTGAGCGTGTCGCGCGGCGTCCAGTCGTAGCCGATGCCGCGGAAGCTGTATTCCAGCGGCGGCACCATCATCGACAGCAGGTCCATCCGCTCGCGGATGCGGGCCGGGTCGATGTCGCCGCAGATGATGATGGCCTGCGGCTTGCGGTAGGCCGCGGCCATGTCGAAGAGCATCAGCAGGGTGGAGTCCGCGACCCGCTCGTCGTAGGTGGGCACGTCGCGGAAGGAGAACAGGGCGGCGTCGGCCGGCAGGGAGATGTAGCCCTCGTCGCCGTAGCCGATGCCGTGGTCCGCCAGGAAGCGGTAGGGCGCGCGGCGCCCGAAATGCGGCAGCTCGCGCAGCAGCGCGCGGGCGTCCGCGCTCTCGCGCCGCCCCCGCTGCACCAGCGCGAAATCGGCGAAACCTTTCTGTCCGGGATTGGTCACCAGGAAATACTGGATGCCGTCGGGCAGGCTGCCGCGCTTGATTTCTGACGCCATGTCAAGGGACGGAAGCTCCTGTCCCTGCATCATTATACAGGATAACAGGATGCTAATCAGGCATGATATGTGCTGGTAGAACTTCCGCAAAACAATTGCAAAAGTAACAAAGAAAATGATTACATTTGCGCTCGCGACATTGAAAACTAACAAACCCATAAGCATGATGAAAAAAATTCTCGCAACAATCGCAACGCTTGTTGTGGCCCTCGGGACTGTGTCCGCACAGGACCTGGCCGCCGTTACTGAACTGTACAATTCCGGCGCTGAAGCCATTTCCGTCGACAAAGCCAGCGCGCTGAGCTCTTTCGAGCAGGCGCTCAAGCTCGCCGAGGCCCTCGGTGAGGAGGGACAGGAAATCGTGGCGAACTGCAAGAATATCATCCCCAACCTGAAGCTCTCCCTTGCCAAGGACCTGGTCAAGGAATCCAAATTCGACGAGGCCATCGCCGCCCTGCAGGACGTGCAGAAGGTCGCTGAAGCATACGAGGCTTTCTCCGTTGTGGATGAAGCCGCCGGCCTGATCCCCCAGATCAAGCTCTCCAAGGCCAACAGCCTGTACAAGGCCAAGGACTTCGACGGCGCCGCCGCCGCGTTCAAGGAGATCCTCGACGCCGACCCGACCGACGGCAACGCCGCGTTCTTCATGGGCGCCGCCCTGCTGAGCGGAGGCAAGAACGACGAGGCCAAGGCCGCGTTCGAGACCGCTGCCGCCAACGGCCAGGAGGCCAAGGCCAACAAGCAGCTCGGCAACATCTACCTGAAGGAGGCTTCCGCCGCCCTCAAGGCCAAGAAGTTCGCCGACGCCGTCTCCGCCGCCGTCAAGGCCAACGAGTACGCCCCCAACGCCCAGGCGCTCCAGGTCGCCGGTCAGGCTTCCCAGCTCGCCGGCAAGAACAACGACGCCATCAAGTACTTCGAGCAGTACCTGGAGGCCGCCCCGACCGCTGCCAACGCCGGTGCCATCGCCTACACCGTCGGTGCGCTCTATCAGACCGCCAAGAACAACGCCAAGGCCAAGGAGTTCTACACCAAGGCCCTGAGCGATCCCAAATACGGCGCCGAGGCCAAGAAGATGCTCGACGCGCTGAAATAATGCAACGTCTCGAGCTGCTGGCTCCCGCCAGGAACAAAGATATCGGCATCGCAGCCATCGACTGCGGTGCCGATGCCGTATATATCGCAGGTCCCGGATTCGGGGCCCGCAAGGCGGCGGGCAACAGCTTCGAGGACATCGCCGAACTCTGCACCTACGCACATCGTTTCGGGGTGCAGATCTTCGTCACCTACAACACCCTCTGGCGCGAGGGTGAGGAAGAAGAAGCCCACGCGCAGATGCTGCGCGCGCAGGAAGCGGGGGCGGACGCGTTCATCATCCGGGAGCCGCGCATCGCGGCCTGGGATGACATCACCGTCCCCCTCCACGCTTCCACGCAGTGCGCCATCCGCGACGTGGAGCGCGCCCGGTTCTTCGAGTCGCTGGGCTGCGAGCGCATCGTGCTGGAGCGCGAGCTCCCGCTGGCGACCGTCCGGGAGATCTGCGCGGCCGTGTCGTGCGATGTGGAGTTCTTCGTCCACGGCGCGCTCTGCGTCTGCTACAGCGGCGACTGCCGCCTCTCGGAATACATCGACGGGCGCAGCGCCGACCGCGGCGAATGCATCCAGGCCTGCCGGTCGCTCTACGACCTGGTGGACGGCGACGGGCGGGTGCTGCTGCGCAACAAGGCCATCCTCTCGCTGAAGGACTTCAACCTCAAGGCCCGGCTCGAAGAACTGGCCGACGCCGGCGTTATGTCCTTCAAGATCGAGGGCCGGCTCAAGAACGCTTCCTATGTCAAGAACGTGGTGCGGGATTATTCCCTGGCGCTGGACGCGCTGGTGGCGAAGTACCCCGACCGCTACTGCCGCGCCTCCTTCGGCACGGTGACGGGCGGATTCGAGCCCGACACCGCCAAGACCTTCAACCGCGGCTACACCGAGCTTTTCCTGGACGGCAAGCGGGGCCAGTGGTCCTCGATGGACGCGCCCAAGTCGATGGGCGAGGCCGTGGGGACGGTGCAGCGCATCCGGCGCCAGCCGGGCCGGACGATGTCTTTCGACGTCCGGCCGCTGCGGCGCGACCTCGCGCTGCACAACGGCGACGGCTTCGCCATCGCCACCGCCGACGGCGTCACGGGCTTCCGCGGCGACGTCTGCGAGGGCCTGCAGGTCAGCTGCAAGGACGTCCCCGACCTGCGCGAGGGGATGACCCTCTACCGCAACATCAACACCGCTTTCGAGAAGATGCTGGAGACGCAGGTCTGCCGCCGGGAGATCCCGGCGCAGCTTTTCGTGCGCGTCCACGGCAAATATGTGCTCGAAGTCCGGGCCGTCGCGCAGGACGGGCGCGAGGTCCTCAGCCCGTTCCACATGGACGTGGAGACGGCCGAGAACCGCGAGCGCGCGGAGGCGATGCTGCGCGAGCAGCTCTCCAAGCGCAGCGGCGTCTACCATTTCTCGCTCGCGGAGCTGCAGGTCGAGACGGCCGGCGGGCGCCTGCCGCTGCTCAGCGCCTCGACCATCAACGGCATCCGCCGCCTGGTCGCCGAGGACCTGGACGCCTTCCCGGCGAAAGCCGCCGCGCCCCGCCCCCGGCCCGCCGCCGCTCCGTCCCGTCCCTCTTGTCATTCTGAGCGCAGCGAAGAATCTGAACTCATGCGCAGCAAATACTGTGTCCGCTACGAGCTCGGCCTCTGCCCGAAATACCAGGGCGCCAGGCCGCCGAAGGAGCTCTTCCTGCTCAACAACGGCCGTCGCCTGGCGCTCCATTTCGACTGCGCCGCCTGCGAGATGACGGTCACTGCAGACCAAAAGTAATCTCCACGTCGCCGAAGCGGCCGGTGAGGTTGCCGCCACCTGCGTCAAGGACCTCCTGGAAGAAGTTGCGCGTGAGCTGTCCGCGCCAGACGATATCGTCCTTGTCTTTGTAGGGGATGTCCAGCTCGAATCCGTAGGATTTGGAGTTGTACTTGACCACGGCGCTGCACTTCCAGCTCGTCGTGGTGCCGCCGTCGTCCTCGACCACCATGAAGGCGATCTTCTCCATCTGGTCCGTGAAATTGGTCAGCAGGACCGCGTCGAACGGGATCTTCTTGCCGAGCTGGTGGCGCCGGACGACCAGCATCAGGTCCGTCACGCTGGGCGAGTAGTTCCTGAGGTCCTCTTCCTTGGTGGCCTTGAAGCCGTCCACGGCGCCGGTCTTGATGAAGAATTCGGACGCGCCGCCGAACCAGCTGTCGTAGTTGCGCAGGGTCTTGAAACTCTGGATGCTGAAGATGTACTCTTTCCCCTCCGTCTTCCCGTCGTCCTTCTTGCCGGCCTTCGTCCCGTCCGCCGGGAACTCCTGCACGAAGAGCTCCAGCGGGGTGAATCCCGCGTCGTCGTTGCGGTTGATTACCCAGACCGGCCGCTCCTGCGCCACCTGCTCGTTCACGAGGACGGAATCCACCACGTGCGCGCCGTCCGCGTCGATGCGGACCGCGTAGCCGTAGTTGGACTCGGCGCCATAGCCCGGGTCGAAGGTCACGATGGGGAAGGTCTTGCCGTCCCAGTTCTCCGAATAGGGCCAGTAGATCTGCATGTCGGAGGCGCTGAGCGCGTTGATGTAGCGCTCGACGTCCGCCGCGCCCGCCTTGGTGCCGTATTTCTGCGCCAGGTAGTCGGCGAACAGGTCGCGCAGCGGCGTCCGGTAGCCGCCGGCCTTGCTGGGCTTCCCTGCGTCGCCCACGCCCGCGCCGGGCGCGGTGAAGAGGTCGTTGAGCATGTACTCCTCGTCGTAGCCGTGGCCCGACGAGGCGTTCACCGCGTCATATACCTCGTTGAGGTGTTCGTGTTGCAGAGGAAGGTCGGACAGCATCTGCGCCACGTCCGACAGAGAAAAGAGTCCGGTGCCGGACGCCGAGAGATCGAGGCTTTTCCCCCGTCCGTCGCATCCCGCGACGGCCAGGGCCCCCAGCAGCCCCATCGCCAGGATCCGGACCGGACCCGTCAGGTTGGATGATTTTGAAATTCTCATAGTCGTATGTTTTATGATCGTTCACGTTTTCGTTCCGCTGCTGCAAAGTGACGGACAATTATCCGTTTAACCAACAGATTAAACGTTTAATTCTCCGTGTCGGCCAGCCGCGTGGGTACAGATCAGTCCGAGAACCGGACGAATCGTATTTTTTCGTAGAAATCGGGGACGTTTTGTACGTTTTTTAACCCCGCGTCGCGGAAGACGGCGGCCGTCTCCGGGCCGAGCGTCTCGTTGATCTCGACGACGCCGGCCCCGCCGGGCCGCAGGAAACGCTGCGCCCAGCGCGCCACCGCGCGATAGAAGCGCAGCGGGTCGTCGTCCGGCACGAAGAGCGCCATCGCGGGCTCGTGCTCCAGCACGTTGCGCCGCATCTGCGCCCGCTCGCGCTCCAGCACGTAAGGGGGATTGCTGACGATCAGGTCAAAGGGGCCGTAGGGGAAATCCTGCTCCGTGTCCAGCACGTCGGCCCGCAGGAACGTCGGGCCGGTCTCGCCCGGAAACTGCCCGCGGGCGTAGCCCAGGGCCGTTTCCGACAGGTCCACGCCGACCACTTCAGCGTCGCGGACCTCCTTGGCGATGCTCCACGCGATGCAGCCCGAGCCGGTGCAGAGGTCCAGCACCCGGGGCGCGCGGTCGAGGTCCATCTCCCGCAGCAGGCGGACGGCGTCGGCGACCAGCAGCTCCGTCTCGGGCCGCGGGACCAGCACGCCGGGCCCCACGGCGAAGCGGTGCCCGCAGAATTCGGCGACGCCGAGCACATACTGGATGGGCTCGCCGCCGGCCAGCCGCCGCAGGTCCTCCTCCAGCTCGGCGAGCCGGTCGTCGGGGATGCGCGTCTGCGGCTCGACGATGTGGGTGTAGGAAGCGGTGCCGAGCTTCTCGGCGCAGAGCATCAAAACCAAACCCCTCGCCTCCGGCGAAGGGTAAAGGGTTTCGAGGCGCCTGGCGCCGTCACGGATGAAGTCGGCCAGCAGCACTAGGTATGCTCGATGATGGTCGTCAGGAAGGCGGTCATGTCCATCCCGGCGGCCCGCACCATCTTCGGCACGAGCGAAGCGCTCGTCATGCCGGGGATGAGGTTGATCTCCAGGAAGTAGAGGCCGTCGTCGGCCAGGATGTAGTCCATCCGGACCACGCCGCGGCAACCCAGGCGGGCGTAGATCCCGGCGGTGGTGCGCTGCACGAGCTCGCGCACCTCGTCGGAGACGGGGGCGGGGCAGAGCTCCTGGCTGTGGCCGTTGTACTTGGCGTCGTAGTCGAAATATTCGTTGTCCGTGACGATCTCGATCAGCGGCAGCGTGGCGACCTTCTCGCCGTCGAAATAGGCCGCGCAGGTCAGTTCGCGCCCGGTCACGCCCTGCTCGATGAGCACGGTGTGGTTCTCGCTGAAAGCGAACTGGACGGCGGGCTGGAGGTCTTCGGCGCGCGTCACGCGCGTGACGCCGAAGCTCGACCCGCCCTGGGTGGGCTTGACGAACACCGGGAACTTGAGCTCCTTCTGCACCTTGGCGTCGATCTCTGCGGCGTCCATGCCGTGGCGGACGAACACGTCGGGGGCGCAGTTGGCGAGACCCAGCGCGCGGACGTAGCACTTGCAGGCGTATTTGTCGAAGACGATCGCGCAGGTGCTGGAATCGCAGGTGCTGCAGGGGATGCCGAGCATCTCGAGGTAGCCCTCGAACTGCCCCGTCTCACCCGGCGCGCCGTGCTGGACGATGTAGGCGTAGTCGAACTTGACGCGCTCGCCCAGGACCTGGATGGAGAAGTCCGTCTTGTCCACTTCCGGACGCGCACCCTCGGGGAAGGTGACGCGCATCGAATTGCACTTCTTGGCAGCGACGAGCTGCCACTTGCCGAAGCGGGCGAATATCTCGTATACGTCGTATTCGCTCCCGTCGATGCGGGAGGCCACGAACTCGCCGCTCCGGCAGGAAACCTCCCACTCGGAGGAATCGCTGCCATAGATCACGGCGATGGTCTTGTACTTGCTCATATCCTAGTTGAAATAATATTCTTCTTCTTCGTTGCGGGCGCCCGACGCGCCGTCGGCACCCGAATAGTCGTCTCCGTAGCCGCCCAGGAAGGAGCCGTCGGTGGCGCAGTTGAACTGCAGTGCGCCGCCGGTCGGGACCTGGAAGGTGTCGTTCTCCATCGACCAGCCGATGCTCGGGTCGGCGAGGCATTTCTTCATCCAGATGCCCCAGATCGGGAGGGCGGCGTTGGCGCCCTGGCCGAGGGCCGTGGAGGTGAAGCGGATGCTGCGGTCCTCGCCGCCCACCCACACGCCGGCGGTGATGTTGGGTGTGTAGCCGATGAACCAGCCGTCGGAGTTGTCGTTGGTCGTACCGGTCTTGCCGGCGATCTCGCCGCGCAGGCCATAGACGGAACGCAGGCGGTTGCCGGTGCCTTCGTTGACCACGCCGCGCATCAGCTCAACCATCAGGTAGGCCGTCTGCTCGGAGATGGCGTCGCGCTTCTGGTTGGTGAACTCATCGATCGTGCGGCCGTCGCTGTCGGTGATCCGGTAGACGTACTGCGGCGTGATGTAGGTGCCGTGGGACGGGAAGGTGTTGTAGGCGGCCACCATGTCGAACACGGGGACCTCAGCAGCGCCCACGCACAGGGAATAGACCTCGTCCAGATGCGTCTGGACGCCCATCTGGTGGACCATCCGGACCATCGCGGCCGGGCCGAGCTCCTTCATCAGGAAGGCCGAGACGTTGTTGGAGCTGTGGGCAAGGCCCCAGCGCAGCGTGACCGTCTGGCCGAGCATCTCCTCCTTGTCGGTGCTCCGCGGCGTCCACACGGTGCCGTCAGGCAGCATGAACGACTGCGGAAGCAGGACGACGCGGTCGCAGGGGGTCATGCCCTCCTGCATCGCCAAAGTATAAAGGTAGGGCTTGATGGTCGATCCGACCTGGCGCTTGCCCTGGCGGACGTTGTCATATTTGAAGTAGCGGTAGTTGGGACCGCCGACATAGGCGCGGATGTAGCCGGTGTTGGGCTCGATGGCCATGAAGCCGCAGCGCAGGATGCCCTTGTAGTAGCGGATGGAGTCGTCGGGGGTCATCAGCGTGTCGACGTAGCCCTTGGCGTTCCAGGCGAAGACGCGCATCTTCTCCTTCTTGGAGAACTGTGCGAAGATCTCGGCGTCGGACTTGCCGGCGCGGTGCTGCAGGCGGTAGCGGTCGCTCCAGCGGCGGGCCTGGTTCATCAGGGTCTCGGCCGTCTTGGCCGTGACGTCGTTGGCGAACGGACGGTTGCGCTTGCCGCGGAGCTCGCGGTCGAAGGCCTTCTGGAGGTTCTTGCCCAGATGCTCCTCGACGGCCTCTTCGGCATACTGCTGCATCTTATAATGGATGGAGGTATAGATGCGCAGGCCGTCGCGGTCCAGGTCGTACTGGGTGCCGTCGGCCTTCTTGTGCTTGTTGAGCCATCCGTAGATGGGGTCGTCGCGCCAGCGCAGGGAGTCGTGTGCGTAGTCCTCCGGCCACTGGTAGTCGGAGCGCTTGGGGCGCTGGGCCTGCATGTCGCGGCGGAGCATGTCGCGGAAATAAGGCGCGCGGCCGGCATTGTGGTCCTGCACCTGGAAGTCGAGCTTGATGGGGAGCTCGCGGAGCGAGTCGCGCTCGGCCTTGGTCAGGTAGCCGTTCTTCTCCATCTGGCCGATCACGAAGTTGCGGCGCTGCAGGGAATACTCGGGGTTGAGGACGGGGTTGTAGCGCGTGGGTTTGTTGACCATGCCCACGAGCAGGGCCGCCTCCTCGACGGTCAGGTCGGCCGGCTCCTTGGCGAAATACGTCTCCGAGGCGGCCTTGACGCCGTAGGCGCTGCTGCCGAAGAAGATGGAGTTGAGGTACATGTCCACGATCTCCTCCTTCGTGTAGTCGCGCTCGATCTTGACGGCGGTGATCCATTCCTTGAGCTTGATGCCCACCATCTGGAACTTGTTGCTGATCTCGCGGCGCGGATAGAGCGTCTTGGCGAGCTGCTGGGTGATGGTGCTGCCGCCGCCCTGGCTGGAGTCGCGCATCAGGAGGGTCTTGAAGAGCACGCGGGCCAGGCCCTTGAGATCGATGCCGGAATGCTTGTAGAAGCGGGCGTCTTCCGTGGCCACGGCAGCGTGGACGAGGTGCGGGGAGAGCTCCTCATAGCTGACGTAGGTACGGTTCTCGATATGGAACGTGGCGAGGACCTCTCCGTCCTCGGCGATCACTTGTGTGGCGAGCTTGTTGTCGGGGTGCTCGAGCTCCTCGAAGGAGGGAATCTTGGCGAAGATGCCTACCAGCAGGACCAGCAGGAGCACAATGGCGAAAGGAGCCGTAACCAGGATCCAGAACCACTTGACAATCTTCTTCTTGGTGTTCTCTTTCATCGGCAAAAAATTTGTCATAATTATATTATGACCCCTTCTTAACGAGCGCAAAATTAACGATTAAATTTTGAATTTTACCGAGTTTCTGATTTTCTTTGCAGTCCGAAATAGAAAAGAGAAGTAAAATGGGAGGGAACTTAGTCATCGTCGAGTCTCCGGCCAAAGCGAAGACCATTCAGAAATATTTAGGTAAAGATTTTACGGTCATGTCCAGCTTCGGGCACATCCGCGACCTGCAGGACAAGAAGCTCAGCGTGGACGTTGCAGCAGGGTTCAAACCCGAATATGTGGTGCCTGCCGAGAAGAAGAAAGTGGTCGCGGAGCTGAAGAAGGCGGCCGCCCAGGCCGAGATCATCTGGCTGGCTTCCGATGAGGACCGTGAGGGAGAAGCCATTTCCTGGCACCTGGTCGAGACGCTCGGTCTCGAGCGCAGCCGCACGCGCCGCATCGTTTTCCACGAGATCACCAAAGACGCCATCCTGCACGCCATCGAGACGCCGCGCGACATCGACGACAACCTGGTCAACGCCCAGCAGGCCCGCCGCGTGCTGGACCGCCTCGTCGGATTCGAGCTGTCGCCGATCCTCTGGCGCAAGATCCAGCGGGGCCTGTCGGCCGGCCGCGTGCAGAGCGTCGCCCTGCGCCTGGTCGTGGACCGCGAGAAGGAGATCATCGCATTCCAGAGTGCACCTTATTATAAGGTGGAAGGCCAGTTCGTGGCCGGCGGCGTCAAGGCCAAGGGCCTGCTCGACACCCGCTTCTCCACCCAGGACGAGGCCTGCCGCTTCCTGCAGGACAGCATCGGGGCCACGTACCGCGTCGCTTCCGTCGAGAAGAAGGACGCCGTCCGCTTCCCGGCTCCGCCCTTCACCACCTCCACCCTGCAGCAGGAGGCCGCCCGCAAGCTCCGCTTCCCGGTGAGTCTGACGATGCGCCTCGCGCAGGGCCTCTATGAGCGCGGTCTGATCACCTACATGCGTACGGACTCCACCAACCTGTCCGCCCTGGCGCTCGGCACCTCCAAGCAGTATATCCTCGACAATTTCGGCGCGGAGTATTCCCACCCGCGCCAGTATAAGACCCGCTCCAAGGGCGCCCAGGAGGCGCACGAAGCCATCCGCCCGACCTTCATCGCCAACACGGAGATCGAAGGCACCGCCCAGGAGAAGAAGCTCTACGAGCTGATCTGGAAGCGCACCGTCGCTTCCCAGATGTCCGAGGCCAAGGTCCTCGGCACCTCCATCAAGCTGTCCTCGGACAAGCGCCCGGAGCAGTTCGGCATCCAGGCCACGGAAATCCTCTTCGACGGCTTCCTCAAGCTCTATATGGAAGGCAGCGACGACGACGTCCAGGAGGACAACGCCACGATCCTGCCGCCGGTCAACGTCGGCGACACCCTCACGGAGAAGGGCATCACCGCCGAGTGCAAGTTCACCCAGGCGCCGGCCCGCTACTCCGAGGCCACCCTCGTCAAGAAGCTCGAGGAGCTCGGCATCGGCCGCCCGTCCACCTACGCCCCGACCATCTCCACGCTGACCACGGGCCGCGGCTATATCTTCAAGGGCGACGTCGACGGCCGCAAGGTCTCGGTGACCAACTACGCGCTCAAGAACGGCGCCGTCGTGTCCAGCTCCAAGACGGAGTCGGTGGGCGCGGAGCGCGGCAAGCTGATCCCGCAGGAGATCGGCGTGGTGGTCGCGGACTACCTCGTGGACAATTTCCCGCGCATCATGGACTATGATTTCACGGCCGACGTGGAGAAGGATTTCGACAGCATCGCCGAAGGCAAGCTGGTCTGGAACGAAGTGATCTCCTCCTTCTACGGCGACTTCCACAAGAAGGTGGAGACGACGATGAGCGACGGGCAGTACAGCCACGTCGAGCGCGTGATCGGCGTGGATCCCGCCGACGGCCGCACCGTCATCGCCCGCTTCGGGCAGTTCGGCGCCTACGTCCAGAAGGGCGAGGGCGACGACCGCCAGTCCGCCAGCCTCGCCAAGGGACAGCTCATCGAGACGCTGACCCTCGAGGAGGCGCTCAAGCTCCTGGAATTCCCCCGCCGCGTCGGGACCTACGAAGGCGTGGAGATCCAGGTCCTCAAGGGCCGCTTCGGTCCCTACATCAAATACGGTGACAAGAACATCTCCCTGCCGCGCGGCGCCGATCCCCTGCGGATCAGCCAGGAGGAGTGTGTGAAGCTGGTGCAGGAGGCCCTCTCGGGCGCCGCTGCGAGCCCTTCGATCCACGAATTCGAGGCGGCGGGCATCTCCGTGATCAACGGCCGCTACGGCCCCTACATCAAGTTTGACGGCCGCAACTACCGCATCCCCCGCGGGACGGACGCCGCCGCGCTGACCGAGGAGGACTGCCGCAAGATCATCGCCGAAGCGCCGGCCGCCGACGCCGCACCCAAGACCAGACGATTCAAGAAAAGATCATAATTATGGCGAACTACCAGATTGATGCTATTGACCGGAAAATCCTTTCCTACCTGGTCAACAATGCCCGGATGCCGTTCCTGGAGATTGCCCGCGAATGCGGCATTTCCGGAGCTGCCATCCACCAGCGCGTCCACAAGATGGAGAGCAACGGTGTCATCACCGGTTCGCGGATGGTCGTCAAGCCGAACGCGCTCGGACTCAACGTCTGCGCGTTCATCAGCGTGAACCTGTCCGAGGACAACAAGTATCCGGACGTCGTCGCCGCACTGAAACACATTCCCGAGATCGTGGAGTGCCACTTCGTGACCGGCAAGGCGGCCCTTTTCCTGAAGGTGTATTGCTTCGACAACGAGCACCTGATGAGCATCCTGCTGAACACCATCCAGCGGATTCCCTACATCCAGTCGACCGACACGATGATCTCCCTCGACCAGTCCTTCGAACGCGAAGTGTGGGTCAAGGATTACAAGAGCACCAGCTTCCACGCGATTACCGCCGTGTAAGGATGGCCTCTGCGAGGACGAGGTCCTCGGGAGTCGTGATTTTGAGATTGAACCGCTCGCCCTCCTCCAGGGTGAGCGGTATTCCTTTCCGGACGGCCACGGAGGCGTCGTCCGTGAACGAGAGGTCGTAGGCCTGCGTGTAGGCGTCCTTGATGTCTTCCGAGCGGAAGACCTGGGGCGTCTGGACCGCGACGGTCTTCGAGCGGTCCGGGTCGGGCGTGGCGGGGTCGGTGGAGCGGAGCGTGTCCACGACGGGCACGACGGGCAGGAGGGCCCGGCAGCCGTCCTGCTCCATCCGGTCCAGCATTCGCCGGACGAGGGCCGGGCTGATGAGCGGGCGCACGCCGTCGTGGATGGCCACGATGGCGCCGTCCGGCACCTTGCGGAGGGCGTTCTGCACGGAGTGGAAACGGGTCAGGCCGCCCGCGACCAGGGTCTGCGGGCAATGGAAGGAATGGACGGCGCAGAGGTCCTTCCAGGTCTGGAAATGGGCCCGGGGCAGGACGGTGAGGACCTTGAGGTCCGGTTCGGCCTCCAGGAAGCACTCGATGGTGCGCTGGAGAATGGGGCGTCCGTCGAGCGTCAGGAACTGCTTGGGGACCTCCCCGCCCATCCGGGTGCCGCTGCCGCCGGCCACGAAGATTCCGTAGATTTTTCTGCGCATAAAAGATGTATTCTTTCCACAAATTTACGGATTTTTATTTACATTTGTAATTCAATCAGAAACCGGTTACGCTATGGCATTTTCTTTCCTGAATCAGGAGCTGGCCATTGACCTCGGCACCGCCAACACCGTTATCTATCAGAACGATCAGATCGTGTTGGACGAGCCCAGCATCGTGGCTATCGACAATAATACGGGCAAGTGCATCGCCCTCGGCACCCAGGCCAAACTGATGCACGAACGCACCAGTCCCGGCGTCAAGACCGTCCGCCCGCTGCGCGACGGCGTGATCGCCGACTTCAATGCGGCGGAGATGATGATCCGCGGCTTCATCAAGCAGGCCGGCGGCCGTCACCGCCAGCTCTTCACCCCCAACCTCAAGGTGGTGGTGGGCATCCCTTCCGGATCCACGGAAGTGGAGATCCGCGCCGTGCGTGACTCCACCGAGCACGCCGGCGGCCGCGACGTCTTCCTCATCTTCGAGCCGATGGCCGCTGCGCTCGGTATCGGCCTCAACGTCGAGGCGCCGCAGGGCAACATGGTCGTCGACATCGGCGGCGGCACCACGGAGATCGCCGTGATCTCCCTGGGCGGCCTGGTCCAGCAGGACAGCATCCGCACGGCCGGCGACGTGTTCACGAGCGACATCCAGTACTACCTCCGCCAGCAGCACAACATCAAGGTGGGTGAGATCACCGCCGAGAAGATCAAGATGGCTGTCGGCGCCGTGATCCCCGACCTGCCCGCCGAGGAGCAGCCCGAGCCGTTCATCGTGCGCGGTCCGAACCTCATGACGGCGCACCCGGTCGAGGCCACGATCACCCACCAGGAGATCGCCCACTGCCTCGACAAGTCCATCGCCAAGATCGAGACTTCCATTCTCCATGTCCTGGAGAACACCCCGCCGGAGCTCTACGCCGACATCGTGGAGAACGGCATCTATCTGTCCGGCGGCGGCGCGCTGCTGCGCGGCCTCGCCCGGCGCTTCCAGGACAAGGTCAACATCGCTTTCCACGTGGCCGAAGACCCGCTCCACGCCGTGGCGCGCGGCACGTGCGATGCTCTTAAGCACACCGACCGGTACTCCTTCCTGATGCGTTAGGATGCCGCGGGGTCAGAAGACGTCATCCTTTTTCGTGTGCGCGGCAATCTTCATCGTGTTGGAGGTTGCTGCGCTCGCGTTGTTGCACGCCGGTCCGTCGATGCAGAACATCTGGATCAGCCGGATGTCGCACCGCACCATGGCTTTCCTGTGGGGCAGCGGCGAGACGGTGCGCAGCCAGTTCCAGCTGGACCGGCTGAACCGGGACCTCCAGGAGGAGAACGCCCGGCTCAAGGCGCGTCTGCGCGCCTATGAGCGCCGCGACGTGGCGCAGGACGAGCTGGACAGGATGGCGGCGCAGGAAGCGGCCAGCTACCGCTACACGCCTGCGACCGTGGTCAAGATGAGCCGCAACCGGACGCGCAACTACATCATCCTCAACAAGGGGTCCGAAGACGGCATCCGCCCGCAGTCGGGCATCATTTCCGACCGCGGCGTGGTCGGCATCGTCGAGGCCGTGGACAAGCACTACGCCTATGGCCTGACGCTGATGAACCCCGAGATGAGCGTCGGCGCGCGGCTCGGCCGGCTCGACGTGGTGGCGCCGCTCTCCTGGGACGGCCGCGGCACGGGGCGCGCCCTGATGCGCAACCTGCCGCCGCATTATGAACTGACTCCGGGCGACACGGTCCGGACCAGCGGTTATTCTACGATTTTCCCGCCGGGCCTGCCGATCGGCGTCACCGGCGAGACGAGCCTCGTGGACGGCTCCACCCTCCAGGTGGAAGTGTTCCTGTTCCAGGATTTCGCCGCGCTGCGCTATGTGACCGTGGTCGAGAACCTCGAGCGGACGGAGATCATGTCGTTGGAAGACAAGGTGGAGGGCGTGCAATGAAACTGACGGCGATCAAATTCATCCTGCTGTTCCTGGCGCAGGTGGCCGTGTGGAATTATTTCAATTTCACCCCCTACCTGTTCGTGGTCTTCCTGCCCGCGCTCATCCTGTGCCTGCCGCTCGGCTACGGCACGGTCCGCACGATGCTCATCGCGTTCGTGGCGGGCCTGGCGGCCGATTTCCTCGTGTCCGGCCAGCTCGGGATGACCTCCTTTGCGCTGGTTCCCGTGGCGTTGATGCGCCAGACCGTGGTCCGGCTGGCCTTCGGCTCCGAGCTCTTCGCCCGCGGCGAAGACCTCTCCTTCCACCGGCAGGGCTGGCAGAAATTCCTGCTCTGCACCGCTATCCTCACGGCGATCTATCTGCTCGTCCACATCTGGGTGGACAGCGCCGGGATGTATTCCCTGGGCTTCTGCGCCATCAAGTTCGGCATCTCCCTGCCGGTGAGCTCCGCCCTGTCGATGGCCATCGCGTACCTGATGCTTGAACAGACCGGAGAACGATGGAGGTAAACCGCAAGAACCGCCTGCTGTTCGGCCTGGTGGCCGTGGCGACCCTGTTGCTGGTGAAGCTGTTCTACATCCAGATCATCAACGACAAATACAAGCGTGACGCATCGAACAACTCGATGGTCTACAACTACATCTACCCGCCGCGGGGCGTCATCTACGACCGCAACGGCGAGATCCTCGTGGGCAACGAAGTCTGCTACGACATCTCCGTGCGGCCGCGCGACGTCACGCCCTTCGATACGCTCGCCCTGGCGGAAGCGCTGGGCGTCGAGGCGGATTTCATCCGCGAGCGGATGGCCTACTACCGCAAGTACCGCACGCGTATCGGCTGGCAGACGCTCACGCTGCTCAAGCATATCCCGCAGGAGAACTACATCCGCTTCATCGAGGAGGCCTACCGCTTCCCCGGCTTCAAGGCCGAGGTGCGCAGCGTCCGGCAGTATCCCTTCAACGCCGGCGGCAACCTGCTCGGCTACATCTCCGAGGTGGACGCCGACTACATCCAGAACCATCCCGAATACCGGTCGGGCGACTATGTCGGCAAGACCGGTCTGGAGGCTGCGCGCGAGGCGGAGCTGCGCGGCGTCAAGGGCTACCACATCTTCCTGCGCGATTCGCGCAACCGCGTGCAGTCGCCCTACATGGACGGGGAGGACGACAAGGAAGCGGAGCCCGGCAAGGACATCGTGTCCACGATCGATGCGCATCTGCAGCAATACGGCCAGCAGCTGATGGCCGGCAAGGTGGGCTCGGTCGTCGCGATCGAGCCGTCCACCGGCGAGATCCTCGCGATGGTCTCGAGCCCCGGCATCGACGTGGACGTGCTGAGCGACATCGGCAAGCACTACGGCGAGATTTCGCGCGATCCGCGCAAACCGATGTTCAACCGCACGGTGATGGCGTCCTACCCGCCCGGCTCCGTGTTCAAGCTGATCAACGGCCTGATCGGCCTGCAGGAAGGCGTCCTGCAGCCGTCCAACATGTATCCGTGCAACTACGGCTTCCCGTACGGCAACAACCGCCGGCTCGGCTGCCACGGCCACGCCTCGCCGCTCAACCTGCTGAGCGCCATCGCGACCTCCTGCAACGGCTATTTCTGCTATGTGTTCCGCAACATCCTGGACAACAAGAGATACAAGAATACGGCGGAGGCCCTCGACCGCTGGCGTGAATACGTGCTGAGCTTCGGTTTCGGCCGCAAGCTCGGCAGCGACTTCCCGTCCGAGCTGGGCGGCAACATCCCGACCTCGTCGTTCTACGACAAGATTTACGGCAAGGGCGCGTGGCGCTTCCAGACCGTGATCTCGCTGTCCATCGGACAGGGCGAGATCGGCGCCACGCCGCTGCAGATCGCCAACCTCGCGGCCATCATGGCCAACCGCGGCTACTACTACATCCCCCATATCGTCAAGGACTCCGACGGGGTCGAGATCGACCCCAAATACAAGGAGCGGCAGTACACGATGGTGGACACCACCCACTTCCATACGGCCGTGGAGGGCATGTACATGGCCGTCAACGGCGGCGGTTCGGCGGGCGGCACCGCCTTCAGCGCCCGCATCCCGGGCCTGGACGTGTGCGGCAAGACCGGCACCGCCCAGAACCCCCACGGAAAGGACAATTCCGTGTTCATCTGTTTCGCGCCCAAGGACAATCCGAAGATTGCCGTGGCCGCGTATGTCGAGAACGCCGGTTTCGGCGCCACCTGGGCGCTGCCGGTGGCTTCGCTGATGCTGGAGAAGTATCTCAACGGCGAGATCTCTCCGGAGCGGCAGTATCTGGAGGACCGTATGATGACCACCCGATTCTTCTGATATGAGACAGGCTGACGGATTGCCCGGCTCCTTCGACCGGGGACTTGGAAAGACCGTGGACTGGTGGCTGGTGGGCTGCTACCTGCTGCTCATCCTGATCGGCTGGATGAACATCTATGCGTCCATCCACAGCACGGAACCGGCTTCCATCTTCGACTGGAGCGCGCGCAGCGGCAAGCAGTTCATCTGGATGCTGACCGCGTTCGCGCTGGACCTGCTCATCCTGTTCGTCATCCATCCCCGGCTCTGGGAGGTCCTTTCGCCCTATGCCTACATCGGCGTGTTCTTCCTGCTGGTGCTGGTCATCTTCGTGAGCCGGGACGTCAAGGGCTCGCACTCGTGGTTCGAACTGGGCCCGGTCAAGTTCCAGCCGGCCGAGATCTCCAAGATCACCACCTCGCTGCTGCTGGCGGCGGTGATGAGCAAGCCGGCCTTCCGCCTGTCCAACCGCAGGCATTTCCTGTGGGTGGCCGCCATCATCGGCCTGCCGATGCTCGCCATCCTGGGCGAGAGCGAGACGGGCTCCGCCCTGGTCTATGTCGGCTTCATCTTCGTGTTGTACCGCGAGGGCCTGTCGGGTTGGTGGCTGTTCCTGATGGGGATGGCGATCCTGCTGTTCATCCTGACCCTCATCGCGCCCGGATGGGTGCCGGTGGCGGTGCTGCTGGCCGTGTGCCTCGGCTATTTCCTCCAGGTGCTGCGCAACAGCCGGCGGGAGGAGCGCGTCCGGCGCCGCACGGCGCTGACCCGCACCGTGCTCGCCTTCCTGGCGGGCGTGATGGTAGTTTTCGCCACCGATTTCGTGTTCAACAATGTCCTCCAGGACCACCAGCGCAAGCGCATCGAGGTGCTGCTCGGCCTGAAGGAGGACCCGGCGGGCGTGGGCTACAACGTCCGGCAGTCGATGATCGCCATCGGTTCCGGCGGCTTCTCCGGCAAGGGCTTCCTGCAGGGGACGCAGACCACCTACGGCTTCGTGCCGGAGCAGAGCACCGACTTCATCTTCTGCACCGTGGGGGAGGAATGGGGCTTCCTGGGCTGCCTGGCCGTGATCCTGCTGTATGTCTTCATGATCTGGCGCATCATCGCGGACGCCGACAAGAGCCGGGAGTCGTTCACGCGGATCTACGGCTACTGTCTGGCCGCGTGCCTGTTCATGCACCTGTTCATCAACATCGGGATGACCATCGGCCTGATGCCGGTGATCGGCATCCCGCTGCCGCTGCTCAGCTACGGCGGCTCTTCGCTGTGGGCGTTCTCCGTGATGCTGTTCATCTTCATCTCGCTGGACCGCCAGGAAAAGAAGTATTTCTAATAACCAACCAATATGAGAAAGATTCTGTTTGCTTCCCTGCTGCTTGCCG
>JAEEGJ010013703.1_pt1 | contig 19547 bp, 18 predicted proteins | sample 8958761 | NCBI WGS metagenome assembly JAEEGJ01 (sample SAMN16246546, study PRJNA631951) | gut metagenome | biome: gut microbiome; feature: rumen; material: RS-attached | host: Bos | place: Iran: Karaj | collected 2018-10 | reverse complement strand
GCCGTCGTTGATGGAAACGGAGACTTTTGCCGTGAAGTCGCGGCTGTCGCTGTTGATGGGAAACCATGCCATGTAATAGCCCAGTTGCACCCAATCCCTTTCCATCGAACTCATCCAAGCGTCAAGACTGTCGAGGTTGCAGGAATAGTCGAAGGTGATGCTGCAAAGGCCATTCTTCTTTGGGGCGGTTAGGCATAGCAGTGCTCCTTGCGGGATGTAGGTGTTAGGCGATTTGGCCTTAGTGTCGAATGAGTATGTTAGTTCCTTCTTCTTGCAATGGATGTAGTTGATGGTCGAGTATTTCCAAAGCGTGAAATCAATGTTCTCCCTACCCTTGAAATCAATCTGTGCCGTTGCTGTCACTATGAGTGTCTTTTTATCCACGTCAATGTTCAACTGTATATCGTATCGCTTGACGGTTGGGGCGCTGTCGTCCTCCACAACCGTTTTCCTTGGATAAGCAATTTCCTCTTTATCCTCGGCTTCATGCTTGTAAGTACGCATAGAGTCCATAAAAGTCGTCCACCGTGCATCATTGTGAAGTGTTCTGTAGTCTTCTTCTGTTAAGAACGTCGTATAAGCAAATGCATATTGTCTGCCGAACTTTTCCCTGAACAGATTGAGATAGTAAAATGTACTGCCAATGTTTCCCGCTGCCAGTGCTTTGTCGGCCGCTAACCAATAATCATTTGCCGTTTGTGCCGATGCGAATGTCGCTGTCAATAGCATAGCCAGTAGAAGTGGGAATCGTCTATAGTGTTTCATCTTCTTTTTTGTCTTTTTCAATTCGTTTGGCGAAGGTAAAAAAAAGACAAGAAACAATTCCCGGCAAATCCCCAAAATTGGGAGTCAAGAGTGTAAGTCTGAAAATAGTTTCAGAGTTTTGTTACTACTTAGTCTCAAAAGTGATTCCTTTGCGTATTTTGGAGAGCATCTGTGGAGTGATGCAAAGGAACGAGGCGATATCCTGCAAGTCGAGCAAATGAACGATGCCAGGACAGCGTTGCAGTAGCATTTCGTATCGCTGGCGTGGTGTTGCTCGAAAGAAATCAAGGTAGCGGCCTTTTATTTGCCAAAGGAAGTGTTCGCCAATGAGACTGCGTAGTTCCATCCTTTCGCTGCTCTCGCCGAACCACTTCAGCAGTTGCTCACAACTTACGCGGAACACGCGGCTGGTCACCATTGCCTCAATAGTGTTCTGCGACGGACGTCCATAAAGACCTGCTGGATAGTCGCCCACAAACTCGCCATCAAACGAAATCCATGTGATATGTTCCCGCACGTTGTCAATGCCTCGCACTGTGTATTTGAAGCATCCCTCGGCCACGAAGCCGAACCATTTCGACGGTTCGCCCTCATGCTCTATCCGTTCACCTTTGCGGTAAACGACCGCCTCGCCCTCCTGCTCGCAAAACTCCCGCAGCACTTGGAGGTCAATACTATCGTTGCTGAATTTATGTTCCATCATTTGCCGCCTCGTGGTTTTATGGATGTTAATGCGCCGCGCAAAGGTACAAGTTTTTGAAGTATCAGGGGAAAAGGAACGTTTTTTGTTTCTTCTGTTGCATTTTCGGAAATGGTTGTTATAAAAATCCCCGCCGTTTCGTTTGTTTTAGAATAAATCAGAATGTGTGCCTGTTTGCAGAAACAGGAGCGTCAGTTGGGTGTCGTTTTGCTCCCAAGTCATGAGCCAGTCGGGTTGGATGTGGCACTCCCAGATCTCCCGCTTTTGGTTCACGAGTTTGTGTGGACGGTACTCTCGGGGGAGTGAGCCTTGTTCGGCAAGCAAATCGATGGCGTCCTTTATCAACTTTATGTTCAAACCGCGCTTTACACAGCGTTTCAAGTCCTTATTGAAGCGGTTGGAGTAGTCAATTTGGTACATAGCCTAAGATTTGTTGAAACATGTCGTCAACGCTGTCGGCATGAGTTACCCTGCCATGCTCAATGTCGTCCATCGCCTCACGGAAACCGGCGGTCTTGGTGATGTCGTACTCCTTGGGCTTGGTTTTCTTCTCTTTTACCGATACAACGCCGCGCAACATGCTAATTGCCTGCTTGATTTGTTCAAGCATCGAAACGTCTTCTATCTTTACTGTCAGTTGTGTCATAGCCCATTTGTTTTTATTGTTAACGGCTGCAAAGTTACAAATTATCTACCAAACTATAAATCATTTACCGAAGAATCCGCGCATAGGCAAAAAACAGAGGCGCACCGGACGGTGCGCCTCTGTAAGGATTGTATAGGAGTAAAGATTAAATCGCATCAATAAATTTCACGACAGCATCGCGGTCTTTCTTGTCTAGCTCGCGGAATTTCTCCACCGAGCGGCGGGCGTCGCTTTGGGCGTTGCCGTGCCACATGATGGCTTCGATGACGGTTTGGGCGCGGCAGTCGTGCAAACGGTCGCTACGAACCGTGCAGATGGCCGACAGACCACGGCCCCAAAGCGGGGTGGTGCGGCACCAGCCCGTGCGGATGTCGTTCTCCATGTGGAGCTTGTGCTGGATGTAGTCGCTGTAAGGCCATATCTTCTGGTTGGGATAACGTGGCAGACGCGCATCACCATCGGCGAAGAAGCCGGTCGGGTCGGTGAACATGTCGTCGCCAGTTTGCCATGAGGGACGGTGGCAGTAAGCGCAGCCCATCTCCTTGAAGAGTTCCTTGCCGCGCTGCACATCGGGGTCGTCTAGGTTGCGGGCGGCGGGAACGGCCAAGCCACGATGCCACACCATGAAGTCGACATAGTCCTCGTCTTTCATCTCAGGCACTTTCATCTCGGCAGGGATTTGGTCGTTCATCATCAGGTAGTTATAGATGTCGGTCTCCACGTTGCCCGTGAGCTTGTACTGTGGGAAGTAGTTGTAGAACTCGGCCTGCACGTCGGGGTCTTGCGAGGCTTTGGTGGCGTAGGCGGCAGTCATGTAGTGGCCCATCTTTGTGCGGTGCGTCACGTTGGTGATGTTCCAGATGGCGTTGGCACCAGGAGCATCCTGCAAGGGCCCGCGCGTAAGGGCATAGGTGTATTTTTTCGGGTGTGTCGTGTTGCCGTACAAGCCCGTGGGCGCCCAGTCGCCACCAGCCCACATCGCGGGGTTGAGGCCGTTCTGCATGTAACCGTCGTTTTCTTCTTTCTGGTACTGCGCCTTCAGCGAATCGTCGGGGATGGCGTCGATGAGGCCGGTGCCGTAGATGCCGATAGTCGACTCTAAGCGACAGACGAAATCGCCGTAGGAAATCGGGTTGCCGCCCACTTCAAGTGGCACGTAGAAGGCGTCTTCGGGGATATAAACCTCGGGATAGGTAAGGCTATAGCGTTCGCCGTCAGGGAACTGGTTGCCCCACTCGTCGGTGTAACTGAGCCAGTTGATTTGGATTTTGGTCTCGTCCAAAGGAGCCTTGAAGGGTGCGACGGCCTTGGTTTGAGGCATTCCCGTGTAACTGCTCAGATAAGTGTCGTTGCGGTCGGTAAAGACGAGTAGGTAGCCGTTGCCCCAGTCGTCGGCGCGGTAGCGGCTCATGCGCATCCCATGGCCGTAGCCGGGGTGACAAGCGATACAACTGCTGCGGATGTAAAGCGGCCCGAGGCCGTTGAAAGGCGGGTTGTTCTGTGTGTAGTTGCGCTCAAAAAAAGCCTCACCGTTCTTGAAGGCCCGTGTCAGTCCGGCCTGCTCGGTGGCGGGAGTGGGGTCTTCGTAAGCCGTGGCCGAGGTGTTGAAGGTAGTGCCTAATTCACCTCCGGCGTAGGTGTCTTCGCTGACGACAGCCGGGACGGGGTCGTCAGGCTTGCAGGAAAACATGAACATGAGGCCTGCAAGGGCAATGATTGCTAAATGCTTGTGATTAAACATGATACTTGTGTTTTTGGTATTGACTATTTCTCGTTCAAAGCGGCCTTGGCGTCGCTCAGCACGTCGGAGAGGTTCTGGCAGGCTTCCATGGCTTCGCCGGCGGAGGCGTCAAGGTAATTGGTAACGAAAGGCGCCTTCATGTGGTTGATTTTGTCGATGGCGTTGCTGATGGCGTTGACCACTTTGGTGTCCAAATCGGCGTTGAAGTCCTTGATAAAACGATGCAAGGAGAGGCCTTCGTCGCGTTCGCCTTCGTTGCCGCCCATGTAGGCGTTTTGGATGCTGGTGATGTTGTCGGCAAAGTCGGTGATGGACTTTTGGCTGTAGGGCGATTCCACGTAGGTCGGGTCGTCGCCGGTGTGGGGCTTCCCGATTTTGGAGGTGCCCACTTCGTCGGAGATGTTGATGCAGCCGTCGAGGATGGCTTGCAGGGCTTGGGTGCGGGTGGCGTAAGTGCTGCCGGCCTGTCCCGCAAGGGTCATGTTCTCGCCGTAGGTGTTGCCGTTGGCGAAGGTGGTGTTAAACTCCAGTTCCTCAAGCAAATCCTTGTGGGCTTGCGGGGTGTCGTCGTTCCAACTCACTTCCAACTGGTAGCAGTGGTTGCGCAGATCGCGGGCCACGGCCACCACAAAAATCATGTAGTCGTCGGTGATTTCGCTGATGGGACGGGTTTGTCCGTTGCGGAAAAGGATGTACTCAAGTCCATGGAATCCAAGAAGTTGCGGTGCAAGTTTCTCCTTGGCGATGGAGCCGTCCTCGTCTTGGGCGAGCAGAGCAATGAGGTCGAGTTGCGACATGAGGCTGTTGAACTCGGTCTCGTCCAAAGGCCATGAGTCGATGTGCGGGTCGATGCCGAAGTCGGAGGCGGCACCGAACAGGAAAGCTTCGCTCATCTCCCACCAGTGGCGGGCTTCGAGGAAGGAGGCGCAGGCCTTTTCGAGGTTGGCTTGGGTCTTGTCTGCCTTCAGGGTCTCAAGGTCGCCCACCAAGGTTTGGGCTTTGGCGGCGAGGTTGCCATAAGTCGGGTAGACGGTGTGGTTAAGGTACTGCTTGATGATGGCATCTTTGGTCTCAATGTTGGCCTCATCTTGCGTTTCGTTGGTTTTGTTGCAGGCACTGAAGCTCACTGCAAACAAGGCTGATACAGCCATCAGCATGGCATTTTTGAATACTTTTTTCATTTTTATTGGTGTTTTAATTGTGTTGTTTCGTGAAAAAACCACTATACGCCACGCCCAATGAGAATGATGGCTCGTCGTTGAATTGCTCCTTCAGGAAGCGTTTGGCGTATTCTGCTTTGATAACGACCTGTTTGATAGGATAATAGTTCACGCCGAGAGTCATCACGTGGCGTTCGGTCCATTCGTAGGAGGTAAGCGCACCCTCGTAGGGGATGTAACTGTCGTAGTAGTCGTAACGGCCAAAGAGATAGAGTTTTTGGTCGCCGGTGTTGCGCATGGGGCGCATGATGTCGTAAGCAATCTCGCCGCCGCAGGCAATGGCGGCCTCACCGACCAACGAGCGCGGATAGGGCGAAAAACTCTGATGGTTCTGGTTTTTGTTGTAGGTGGAGATGATGGCGGCTTCGCCGAGATGACCGTAGTCGAAGTTGCCGCGAACGACAAGCCCCTTGGCCTTGTAGTCGAACTCAGCCGTGCCGATGACGACGGTGCCTTTCACGTCTTTGTACTTTTCGGCCTCGTTGGTGATGAGGTCATTATTAAAGGTGTTGCCGATGTAGCCGCTCACGCCCCAATGGAAATTCTTGATACTGTAGTTGTCGATGCGCAGGGCACCAGCAAGGCGGTTGGCCACACGAAACTCATAAGCCGATGCCGAGCCGTTCTTCACCCAATTGGCGTTGTTGAACATGTTGGAGTTGAGCGAGGGCACCACAATGGCCTCGTATCGCCAGTTGCCGAGTTTTCCCCAAAGGCTGATGCCCGTCTCGTGCCAAGTGCAGGGTAGGATGTTGAACTCGCCCTCGGGACGGTAGCAGGTGAAAAACTCGGTGGGCAGGTGGGCGTTGTTGGTCTGTCCGACGGGCACGATGATGTGTCCCGCACGGATGTTGAAACCCTTTCCGAATGACTTCTGAATCCAGAACTGCTCCAAGGCCACCTCGCCGCCGCGCTCGATCTCGTGCTCGAACTCGCCAGTTTCCTCAGCCTCGATTTCAACGGCCACTTCGTTGCCGCCGTGTTCAAACTCGATTTCGCTTCCCATGCTCCAGCCCTTACCGAAGTCGTAGCCGAGATTGATGACCACATGGGGCAAGTCGACGCGGCCATGGCCCTTGGCGTCTTTGTATTGCTCGGGACGGGAATAGCGGAACATGTTGTCGCTGTAGAAGTTACGGGTATAAACGGCCTCGCCGTAGCCACCCACGGTAAGCCGCGACAAGGAGAATAGTTTTGTTGAATCAGCCTGTGTGTTTTGGGCTTGCAAGGCACTGACACTCAATGCCATACCCAATGCCGCACATTTTACAATCGTTTTTAGTTTCATAATCGAATCCTTTTTATTCAAATACGATTGCAAAATTCCGCATTTCAAGAAAGCGGGTTTATCCCCAATGTTTGGGGTTTTTGCCATGCTGCATAGTCAAAAATGAGGATGGCTTTTTGCTTCTCTTTGGGTCTGAGAGAATAAAAATCTGCAATTCGGGAGAGGCATGGGCTGCAGTTTTTTGTTATTTTTGCGACATCTAACTTTTTCTTACCTTTGCTTTCACAAATATCTTAACCATGGCAACAAAGAAATATCCATTAGGCATTGCTTTTGGTGGCGGTGGGGCGAGGGCGGGAGCCCACTGCGGTGCGCTTCAGGCACTGAAGGAATTTGGCATCAAGCCAGACGTTGTTTCGGGCACCAGCGCAGGAGCGCTTGTGGCGACACTCTACTCGTCAGGTTTCACCCCCAAGCAGATGATCGAAACCTTTCAGGGGATGAACTTCTTCAAGGACATTGTCGCACCAAGCGTGCCGAAAGGTGGTTTGTTTGACTCGCATCCGTTGGTGGAGCTGCTTCAGAAGCAATTACCTTACAGCCGTTTGGAGGAGTTGCCTGTGCCGACCTTCATTGTGGCTTCCGATTTGGAACATGGGGTGCCCAAAGTGTTCACTAAAGGAGAGCTTGCTCCTCGGGTGGTGGCCTCGTGTTCCATCCCAGTTATCTTTCAGCCGATATGCATCAACGGAATCCATTACGTCGATGGCGGAGCGTTCCAAAACCTTCCCGTGTCAGCCATCCGGCAAAAATGCGAAAAGGTCATCGCGTTCAATCTCTTTCATTTAGAAGAAGAAAAATATAAGGACACCCTTGTTTCAGTGGCTTACCGTGCTTTCGTAATGATGATGGTGTCAAATGTGGCCGCTGACACAGCTCAAGCCGACCTTTCCATAGAACTTGACACCTCTGACTGCAAAGCCTACGACATATCGAAGATTGAGGACCTGTTTTTCCGTGGCTATGAGAACACCGTGAAAGTCTTGGAGGAGAACGGGTACCAACGTGTTCTTCCCAAGGAAGTTATCGACTTCCCCAAGAAGAAGCACAAGGCTTTAAGGAAAAGGTAATGCCAAAAAAGAGTGATTTCGAGAAAAGGGTAGATATATTACTCAGCAGTTGTGTCGACAAACCGCTTTACCAATGCCTCGTATGGATAAAGTCCGTCAGCATTGGCACTCAGCCCTTTGAGCTGGATAGGAAACACCATAGGCGGGTTCTCCAAGTCCAACAAGCTCATCTGGCGCAATTGTTCGGTGCTTTGGTAAACGAGGCTGAGCGAAGCAAACAATTGTCCCTCAGTATTTTCCCATTTCTCGATGACTAACTTGCAGCCGATGGGCGTCTTTTTCTCAATGGTCTGTGGCAGGCTGTAGTCTTCTGCATCCAGCGCAGCCAACACACTGCCGATGTTGGAGTCGTGGCCACAAAGGAAGGTGAACTTGCGTCCGTCACTTTGCAACTCCTCCAACATCGTCCGTAAGAGAGGATGTGCCACCTGTCGTGCCACGGCAGGCGCAGTGAACAACACATCGCCGTACCAGTCCTTGATGGCGGAAATGTTTTCCCAATCCTTCCAACTTAAGGTATCGCCAAAGGCAGCCTTTACTGCATCGGGTTCCTCGTAATATTGCAGGACGAGCGCATCAGCGGCCTGACAAGCAAGGCGCAGCGAGCCACCCATGCCAGGTTCACGGTTCTTGAGGAGATACACATGCACATCGTCGGTGCGGAAATGGCAAGTGTCGCCTTCAACGCAGGCCGCACTTTGCTCCATGTCGAGCACTTTTTCCAGTAACTTATAGTTCTCCTTCATCTTTTCCCCTATTCCGATGATGCCTTTTTCGCCGCCCATCTTGGCAATCTGTTGTTGGGCCAGCGTCTTGAAGTCTTCGTTGTCGTCAGTGATTTGGGGATGGAAAACAGGATCCATTTTGTCTATTTCGCAATGGTATTCGACGCGGACGTTGGCCACGGGGAGCATCCCCGAGGAGAAATATTGCGCTGTGGCGATGGTGCGCTGCTTCGAGTTGGCATAGAAACGCATGGTGCCCTCAGCGGGGATTTCGTTTTCTTGCATCAGTCCCTCGCTGACAAGCCATTTGCGGAAATATTGGCCCATCATCGTTTCTAGTGCTCCGCCGCGCAACGATAGTTCGCTTGGTGCCGACGACCAATGGTACCATTCATGAGGCGTGATGCGTTGCAACGTTGAGGGTTTTCCTGAAAGTGGCGAGCGGATGTTGTGGCGGCTCAGCACCACGACTTGTTTCAAGGTGTATCGCTCATGGAAATCGTCTGGACGGTCAGCTTGGGCAAAAGCGGATGACAATGCCACAAGCAAAAGAAGACATAGAATGATTCTCGAATGTTTAAACATAAGCCACTTTATTTTGCCGCAAAAATATGCTTTTTTCCTTTATTGTTCCTTGTTTATAACACCTAAATCTAAGACAATGGACGGTTTTGCTGTCTTTGGAAACCAAGGACTTACCGATGTAAACAATGGGAGTCAACGGCTCACGAATTCCACGCCAAAATCCTTGCACAAGGTTTGGGCTGTCCGATGTCCGGTCTCCGCTGCAGGAGGCAGACCTCCGGAAAAACTTACCCGTTGTCCCGTGAAATAAATGCCGGGAGCATAGCGGACGGGGGCGTGCGGGACGCGCTTGCCAGCTTCCCATTGGCTCATGTAGCTTCCCTGGAAGGTGTCGCAGTAGCGTTCGTAGGTGAGCGGTGTCGCCATGTCGGTCACTTCCACGGAGGTCTTGATTTCGGGCATTCTGTCGGCAAGACGGTCGATTAGGAGCGCTATCGTTTCCTGTTTTTTGGCTGCATAACTCCCGTCGGCTTTGGCTGCAGCCCAGTAGGCATAGCTGTCGCCATGAAGGAGACAGGTGAGTACGGTGCATCCTGGGGGTGCATACAAGGTTTCTTTTGCATAGTTATTGACAATCAGTGTCTTATAGGTGATATTTGCCACGGTAAAAGGACGCTGGAGCACCAGTTGCATGGAGCGGGGATAGGCATTCAGATCGGCCTTGATGCCCAAACCGATGAACATGCACTGCGTGGTTTTCAAATGTTGGCGCATGCGTTGCGCCCAGCGTTCCTGCAAAGGTTCACCAAAGAGCTTGTCGATGGCTCTGCGGGCATCCATGGAGATGATTACTGCATCGGCTTGAAGCGTTTCGGAAGCCGTTTGCACGCACACGATATTACCTTTCTTTGCAAGAGAAAGGGCTGGTGTATGGTAGTGGATTTTCCCGCCGAGTGAGGTAAGGCAATCCGCCATGTTCTGCGCCATCCGAAGGGAACCACCTTGGGGATATCCACTGTCTCCGGCGCTGAAAGTGCTTAAGGTATAGATGAGGGAAAGCGCATTGATGCTCGGATCCACCACCGCTCCCAACAGGGTGCGGATGCGGGGGCTTTTGAATCGACGTGCATAGCCCTCGGCACTTTCCAGTGTCAAGAAGGGCGTTAAGATGACGGCAGGCAACATCCGCACGAATTCCATGGGATGGAATCCACGGGGATAACGGGATTTGAGCCCAGGCATGTCCTGTATGGGAGAATGGAAATGACGGAAACAAGCCAGATGGAAACGTAGCAAGGCAAGTGCAAATTTATCTCGTAAGCAATTGATTTCCAATCCTTTCAAATCCCTTCGCAGGGGCATTTGACCAGCATCGTCCATCAAGGTATAAATGGGGTCTTTATAATAGACCGGATTGTTTTCTTGCAAGGCTCCTGTCTCTTTCCATACGGCATGCAGTGGCAGGTCCTTTCTGGCTCCGATGAGCCAATGTACGCCACCCTCAAAGGTGTAACCTTTGCGGCACCAACTGGTAGAAACGCCTCCAGGATTCCCTGCCTTCTCCAGCACCACTACCTCAAAACCCGATCGGCGCGCATACACCGCCGCAGTCAAGCCAGAAATTCCTGCCCCAATGATGATTACTCTTTTCATAAGTCGTAAGTCATAATTACAAAATGCTCCTCGGTGATGCGGCAAAGCTCGAAATCCAGTTCATGGCTGCAAAAATAGGAAAAAAAGCTGTAGTCGAAACCATTAAAACGCGAACTCATATTCTGCGCCAACCCAGCCTCGGAAGCCGGTCTCCTTGGTGTAGGATTTCAGTATCGTCCCTTCGGCGTTGGCGTCCACTTCATTGTCGATGCAGTAGTCGCCCATGAGGTAGAAACTCAGGGTGCTGCTGCGGTTGAGCTTGATGTCCACGCCGAGCGAACCTCGATAGCGGTTGATGTAGCCCCCATTGAAGCCCCCAAGGAACCATCCCGGGTCGCCTTCCTGCATAAGACCGTCGACGGTGCCGTAGTTGATGCCGTCGTAAGCGGCGTTGATGACGGGAGCGTTCAGATAGTTTCGTAACTCAAAATAAGCGTATGGCTCCACCTTGCCAAAGCCAAGGTATTTCACCGTCAGGCGACTTTTGAGCATCAGCGCGTTGACGGGATTCTGATACACGTTGTAGTCGCCGGTACGATGGGTGAGCTGCATCCGTTCCTTGAGCGAAAGGTTCCAACTACCGTACTTCAGCGTGCCTTTCACGTCAATCATAAAGCGGTGGCGTGCGTTCTTGAAGGTCTTGGCGTTGGAGCTGTACCCGTTGATGAGGGCGTAGCCTGCGCCAATCTTGATGTTCGGGTGTATCTTGTAGTTGAGGCTGAGGTTGCTCTGCAAGCGGTCGAAAGCCCCAAAGTTGTTGTCAAAGCGCACCTCCTCTTCAAGGGAGACATGCAACCTATTGACAATCTTCTTGTCTAACGTAAAGGAAAGCCTTCCGCCGAATTCCGGGTCAAGGGCATTGTTGGTTTGAGCCGTTGCCCAAAGGGGGAGAAATAGTCCCAATAATATGATTATCCTAATCTTCATAACTCTATACTTCATAATGCAAACTACAAACTGCAAACTGTCAACTGTAAACTGTCATCTGCAAACTAAAACGGTCCATGTCCGCCGCCGCCAGGTCCTCCACCGCCACCGTTGCCACCAGTATAGGATGACAAGCTGACTGACGAACCGCCGCTGACAGAAGCGTCTTGATATAACAAACCTTCAAAATAACTCGTGCCGCCACTTACCGTAACACCCGACGAAAGCGTAGGTGTGGATGCACCTGATACCACCAAAGGCGTGCCACCGCTCGAAGGCGTCTTGAAAGCGTAAACCGTGGAGCCAACGGTCAAGGCATACCAGGTGTTCTGCGACCAGGAAGAAGCCGAATAGCAGCCCTGCGTCAGCGATGAGCCGCTCTCCAGTCCGCCGATGGCGATGAGCGTGCCGCTTTCCACATAGAGCTTGTAACCGCCTTCGGTGTTGGCATCGACAGCCACCTCGGGCGAGCTTGAGCCGATGGCATACACCACACCGCCTTTGATGTAGCAGTTGCCGTTGGCATCGAGGCCGTCGTTGCCTGCCGAGTGGCCGCAGACGCAGCCTCCGCTGATGGTGAATTCGCCGGCCGAGTTGATGGCATCATCAGATTGCGAGTAGCTGTAAACCTCGCCGCCGCTGATGGTAATCGTGCCCTTCGACTCTATGCCTTCATGCGCAGTGGCTTTGACGACGAGGCTGCCGCCCGTGATGCTCAGGTTGCCATCGAATTTGATGCCTTTGGCACTCACACCGTCTGAACTGCTTTGTCCACCTCCGGGGAAACCGCCGCCACCCGACGAGCCGTAGTTGCTTCCTGTGACGGTCACATTGACGATGCCGCCGCGGAAGATGCCATAGCCATCGCAGCTGATGCCCTTGGCACCGGTGCCGCTGCTGCTTAGGTTCAGCGTGCCGCCTGTCACCTTGATATAGTCGTTGGCCTTCAGGCAGGCGGGTTTCAGCGTTTCGCTGCCGCTGACTGTGGCAGAGGTGGTAGTGTTCACTGTGACAGTTCCTTCCATGAAGTGGAGGTAGTCATCACTGACAATGCCGCTCTTGCCCGAGGCCGCAACAGCCAAACTTCCCTTGCCGCTGAAGACCAGCTGGCCTTCGCTGAACAGCACTGCCTTCTCGTCCTCGGTAGAGGGGGTATCGGTGTAGGAAGTGCCGTCGGCCAAGGAGTTCGTTCCTTGGAGTACGATGAAGGTTCGCTTACCCTTGTTGGGTGCCGAGGTCGGACCTTGCACGTTGATGGCTGCACCGTTGGGGTTGGTGAGGTTCAACCTATTGAGGGTAATGCCCTGTTTGCTGCCGCTATAAAGCTTGAAGAAGCCGTCGGTAGCAGTGCCGCTCAGCTCATACATCATAGGCTCTTCGCCCGCATAGAGGATGGTCACGTCATTACCATTAATCGTCACAGAGAAATCATCGGTTGTTCCTGTCACAACGGCATCGCCATGATCAGAGAAAGCCACATAGATGGTCTGAGCGAAGGTTGTGCCCGAGATGTCATCATTCACATCGTCCGACGTGGCAATCATGTCAACGCTGACGATGTTGTCCTTCTGGCAACCTGTTACAAAAAGTGCCAATACGACAAGAAGGCACAGCTTTCTAAAAAAATGGATTCTATTCATTATCTTTCCATTATGGATAGATTATCAACGTGAAAACTGTTTTAATTATTGCACTTCGACTGCGACTTTCAACGAAGTCAAGTATGACATTTCAAAACCTTTTGGTTTCAATTTGGTCGAAGTTGCGGTCGTAGCACCAATAGACAGTTCTTTCAGTAACGTCGAAAACCATTGAAATCACAGTGGGACAGACCGTTTGAGACACTTCTTTAAGCACGTTGAAACAGTCTTTCACATCAAAGTCGTCGGTTGCCATGCTGAGCAGCTCCTCTGCCTTTTGATAGCGATCCAGACCCATCCACGGGTGCTTCAGCGGATGCTGGACAAAAGGTGGAAAATTGGTCATGATCTTATACGTTGGCTTCTCGTAATACCTGAAACCATGTCCAGGGACAATATGTAACACATTGCCTTTACTGTCTGACAATGAAGCCATGAATGTGAGTCCGGGAACGCTGCAAAACCTGTTATCATTGACAAAATCACGCACCTCTTGTAAGGTCTTTTTCATCATCAGCAGGTCGATATCTAACAGGATGATATTAGTGTCGTTACCAGTTGGGTCGCTGCGGTCGTTGTGTGGCCAGCAGGTGGGCATTCCAACGAAATCACCCCTGCGATTGGCTCCGAACAGCGGCATCCAACCTTCAGTTGCATCGTTTACTTCGATGTAAACGCCATCGTCGGTGGGACGGACTCGGTATTCAAAATCCATGATGTCGAGATTCCATCCGACTATGGTCTTTCTCTTGTTTACAACTATGCTTGTGCACATTTTTTCTTAGTATGTTTTACAATTGTCACAATCTATCATCTTACTGTAAAAGCCACTCTAATACTGACACGATGTGTATCGTCTTTCCCTCTACTACAACATCACGCGTTGGTGAAAATGCCACGAGAGTCAGATGATTGCACGAAAGTGCATCCGAAGCCTTGACAAGTGACGAGGTCTCACGGTCATACGCCCGCTGAGTGTCTATCGCGTAGGCCACCTGTATCAGTTCAACAGCCTTGTTCTTGTCACACACCACGAAATCAACCTCTTTTGCTCTTGCAGTTGGTTTATAGTAGTAGACATCTAAAAAATCGTGGGAGCAACGTCTCAGCAGCTCTATATAGGCAACATTCTCCAGTCGCCAGCCCAAATTCTCGGGTGCCAGTGCGTTGTCTCGGTTGCTTTGCATACCAGTGTCAACGATGTAGGCTTTCTGGTTGCGGATGCGTTCCTGACTCTTGAATGAATGGCGTGTCATCAGCTGAATCAGAAAAGCCTGGCTGAGATAGTCAACATATTTCTTCGCCGTCTTGTCTGCTATGCCCAGCATATCCGACAAGTCATCATAGTTGACCTCTTGACATGCATTGTTAATGAGGTGGTGCGCGAGCTTGCGCAGTGCCTCAATGTGGCGTATCTTAAAACGCTTCTGAATGTCTTTTCGCAGGATGGCCTCTATCAAACTCTGCACATACGCCCTCTTATTGCGGAGTCCCTGCATCTCAGGAAAGCCACCGTCGTGAATGTAATCCATGAAAGCACGTTTGCGGTCGGCATCCGCTTTGGTGGTGATGCTTTGTGTGTCAATCTGATGATACTGGCAATACTCAGAGAATGAGAAGGGGTATAGATGAATCTCATTGTAACGTCCCGTCAGATGGGTGGCCAACTCACCGCTAAGCAGCTTGGCATTACTACCCGTTATGAAGATGTGAAGACTTGTCCGCATCAGCCGGTTCACAAAGAGATACCATCCGTCCACATCCTGTATCTCGTCAAGCACAAGATAGGAGATGTCCGTGCCATACAGCTGATAGACGCAAGAAAGCACCGTGTTCAAGTCTTTAACTTGCATATCAGCCAAACGGTCGTCGTCAAGGTTGACATAACCGTATCTGATGTCTCGTTCCAATAAGACTTTATGGCAGATTGTGGATTTGCCGCTTCGACGAACACCAATAACTACCTGCGCCATCGTGGTATTAAACTCGAAAAGTGACTCTTCTTTACGAGCCACCCATTTTTGTGTCTTGTAGCTCTCTATTTCTTCCTTTTGTTCTGCAAGCACCTGCAGTATTACCTTTTCATCTATCATGGCTTCCATATTTTAACTACGTTGAAATCTCCGATTCGGCGCTAGTCAATCTTCGATTTGGCTGCAAAGATAATGAAATAACTAATGGAATTACGCTAAAATGCAAAAATTTACCTCTTGAAATACGCTAAAATGCAAAATATCGCTTCGTGAAATACGCTAAAATGCATCAAATAGTGGAAGTAAATTCGCTAAAATGCAAAGCGAAAAGCCACACCTTCCCTGCGTACTTTGCATAAAAAAGCCTAGCCCTTAAGACAAAACCGCCGCAAAGGCATAAAACCCTTGCGGCGGTAATTGAGTTTAAGTTGTATCCTCACTTTACTGTCACACGCATCGTCTCAACGCCCTTCGCCGTTTCCACCTTAATCAGATACAAGCCGGAGCTTTGCTGGCTGAAGTCGTATTCAAAGGCATCGCCATTGGCGGAGCTTTCAAAGACTTTTTCACCAAGGATATTGAAAATGATGATGTTCTGGATGTCTTGAGCTTCAATTTTTACCTTACCGTAGGTCGGATTGGGGTAAACCGCTGTAACAATAGATTCGACTTCCGAAATCGCAGAGCAATCCTCAATAAATTCATAGAAACCATACATTCCGTAGGGGTCGTACCAAGCGGAGTTCTGATAAGCATCACTACATTCGCAAGGAACAGTAAGCGTTTGAACGCCAAATTCGGCAAACACCATGCCTCCAAAGTCAGTTCCAAGTGTGGCAGGTGTGGTGGCTAATGACACTGCCGCCGAAATGTGTGAGCATTTCCTAAAAGCCCAGTCGCCGATGTAAGAAACGGATTCGCCTATAATCAACTTCCCATTTAATCCTTCGCACTGGAAAAACGCGCTCTCCCCAATGTGGGTCACCGAATTCGGAATCACCAAATCTCCCGTCAAATCGAAGCATAAGGCAAAAGCATTATCTCCAATGGAAACTACCGAATCCGGTATTTCAATCGATGTCATTCCCGTGATGCCCTTGAATGCGTTGTTGCCGATGGCAGTGACCGTGTTGGGAATAACCGTATTCTTGCAGCCTGTGGTCAGCTCGTTCGTGCTTGTCGCAATGATGGCGTTGCAATCGTTTCTGGAGTCATAGTTGGGATTTTCAGGGTCGACCACAATGCCTTCAAATTTACAATACACGAAAGCGTCTTCGCCAATGGATGCCACGTTGCTCGGAATGTTCAACACGCCGGTCAAGCCGTCGCATGAATTAAAAGCCCAGGCACCGATAGTCGAAACGGAGTTTCCTAAAATCAGATCTCCGTCAAAAGCATAGCATGTGTGGAATGCACTCGGTTCAATAGTGATGACAGAATTAGGAATCACCAAATCGCCAGTGAAACCTGAACAATACGCAAACGCGCCTTCCTCAATGGTGGTCACGGAATTCGGGATAGTCAGACTGTTCAGATAGAAACAATACATAAAAGCAGTGTTGCCGATGACGGTCACAGCATAATTATGGCCCTCGTAACTCACCGATTCAGGAATGTTCAACGCCCCTTGTGCATTGTAACCGTCGACATGGCCAATAACCGTTACGGACACATTGTCGTTATTCACACGATAGATTAAATCACCGACCGTGAACTCCGTCGGATTGGAGCTATAGGTCATAAACAAACAGGTGGGATCATAACCGGTGCCACCATCATGAAGCGCACCTAACATGGTATAAGTTCCGGTATTGGGGTCAAGTTGATACAAATTGCCATAATGGACGCCAAACAATTCGCCCGTCAGCATATCAAAGGCCATTTTTATCGGCAAATCAATCGAGTTGATTACGGTCAATTGTGCATTGGAAAGATTCAATGAACCAAACTCACCCCAAGAGCTGATCATATAAGCGTTACCCTCCATGTTGATGGCCAGATTGAAGCCATCATGTTCTATCACGCCATGGTCTTGCATGTTGCTGGGGTTGGCTGGATCAAAGCATTTCAGGTGCTCTTCAGTAATGATATAAATCAACCCGTCAGCAGGATTGTATGCCATATCATTGACGTATGAAACGTTGGCAATCATCACTTCAGGTGCTCCAATACTATTGTTGGAGGCATCAAAGTTTGACTTGCAAATGTTGTAGCCGTTATCATTATTCACACTCCAGACATAGCCATCGGCAAAGGTTGCTGTTGACACAGGAGAAATCACGTCCGACGCAACGGACACCGACCCTAAATCCTGCATGGTGAATGAGACATACTTGTATTCTGCCGGACTGGGGGGCAAGATGTATCCAAACCAGTTGGCGGTTGATGCGGGTCCCTGTGCCTTGGCGATGCCGGCGAATGCGAACAACAATAAAACGAGGTAAAATGTCTTTTTCATCATGATTAAGTTTAATTTTGAGGCTACAAATATACAAAAAACCGGCAATGACTTCCTGTTTTCACGCGAATCGCCGCAGTCACTGATGCCCGCCCTTTCCCCTTTGAGAGGGAGTACCCGAAGGGCGGGGGGTTAAAAGGGAGGGCATGACACGGCTGTTGGATCTCGGCCGAAATAGAAAAAAAGCCCATGCTATTGTAGATTCACGGAAAAGTTGTATTTTTGCACTGTCGTTTCGGCCCGTTTAGGACGTACAGCGTCACGACTCGAAAGGGTAGCAGATAGCACCGGAAGACGAAAAACATTGGCGGTTAGAGCCTTGCTAGGTTGTTAACCGCCAATTTTTGTTTTATAGAAGGTCTTCATGGCCAGCCTTTTCCTTCCAGTGCGGGTACATTCCACATAATAGTATTCTTTTTCCAATGTCTTGCGATAGATCACGGTGTCAGGGTATTTTCCCTGTGTGATTTCATCTGCGGCGGCAATAATCATAGGGATAAGGCAGAAGTCGGCCTCGGTTATGTTTGGATGCTTTTTGCGCGAATGCTTAACAGCTGAGATATCAATCATGCGTAGGAATCCCGTCACATCGCACCTCAACAAGGTATTCAACTTTTTCACCTCCTTTGGAGTAGGTTCTCCAAGAATCACCCAGCGATTGTTTTTCCAATCCGTTTCAGAGGCTTCCCTTACAAGTTTGAGAATGCGTTCTTCAACACTGACAAAGTTCTTTATTTCCCTGTTGTCGGTTTGTTTTGCTTCCATAATGCAGTGTTTTGTATTTTCGCTGCAAAAATGCAAACCTTGTCAAGACCTATCCGTTGAACAAACATTTGTTGTCGACAGTAGTCGTTTGTTGTCGGGTATAGTGTTGTAAAATAGAAAGATAAAAACGGCATTTTGGACAGCTTTTTCTGTTCCGTAAGTCGCGATTTGCGGTACCACCACCTCAATAGGCCCACCGCCGTCTGCGGACGCAGACGATGACAATGTGTTAGGCCGAGTCCTGAAATCCCAGATTAGCTACGCTGAATGCAAAGCATTTCGTCAACAATGCCTGACAAAGCATGAGAATATGGCCAAACTATCCGGGTCTCTCCTGAACATATACTCTGGATGCCATTGGACGGCCCAGACAAAACGCTTGCCCACCATTTGTACCGCTTCGATAATGCCGTCAGGAGCGACAGCCATCGGCGTCAAATCACCACCGAGGTCTTTGGCGGCTTGGTGATGCAAGGTGTTCACTTCGATGATGTCTTTGCCCAATAGCGTCGTTAAATCTCCGTTCAGCATGACTGTATGTGTTGGGGCGCTGTAGGGCTTGCCTTGTCGGTGGACAATCTCCGAAGGATGCTGTGAGGGAAGATCCTGCCAGAGCGTGCCGCCCAGAAACACGTTGATGAACTGAAGGCCACGGCAAATTCCGAGTATGGCCTTGTCGGATGGCAAGGCTTTCGATAGTAGAAGTGTCTCCAACGTGTCGCGTTCCGGACAAGAGCCGACATCTTGACCGCCGGTAAATAGAAATCCGTCGCAAGTCTCCACGATACGGTCTGCGTCCTCTTCACTCATTTCAAGAGGTAAAACGACAGGGATGCCCCCGGCAGCCCTGATACCGTCCAGATAATCCGGCAGCATCCAAACGCTTTTGCGCTCTGCATCCCAAAGCGGCGTGACGCCGATAATCGGTGATTGTTTCATAGACACCATATATTATCTTACTTCTTTTTCGGTTCAGGCAATTCATCATACATCGCCAAAACCAGTTCTTTCAGGAAATCGCGGTTTTCCACGTTGTCAACCAAGAGCATCGGTTTGGCGCCATCGTAAGGCAACTCTAACGAGGCATCTGGCATTTTCTCTCTTGCCGACTTTGTGGGTTTGACCAGAAAACGGTTGTCGTAGATGCCGCCAATCACTTTTTCGCGGTAATAGAGGATGTATTCGCCCATCATCTTTCGAGCGGTGATTTCGTCCAAACCCGAAAGTTGTTCAAGAATGAAGTCGGCATATTCTTTTGTTGATGCCATAGTTCTTATGTGTTATTGATTTGCTGCAAAAGTACAAAAAAAGCCGCAGCCCGAAAGCCACGGCTCAAATCGATGTAAACCATCATTGTTAATTCATCAACCTGCTTTCGCCCCAAGTATATTGCGGATAAGCCTTCTTGAGGTCGTTGTAGGAATCCTTCACGTCGCTGCCGCCACTGGTGG
>JAEEGJ010013701.1_pt1 | contig 19548 bp, 22 predicted proteins | sample 8958761 | NCBI WGS metagenome assembly JAEEGJ01 (sample SAMN16246546, study PRJNA631951) | gut metagenome | biome: gut microbiome; feature: rumen; material: RS-attached | host: Bos | place: Iran: Karaj | collected 2018-10 | reverse complement strand
TCCTTTCAGCTAAAGTCTCATAATCACGGATCCCGTGTTCATGCATATACAGCAGAGTCTGCGCCATCTGCTTTACATTAAATACCCTGGCCCAGTTCTCATACCCTGCGCCTTTTCCTTCGGAGATCTTCTTCTGGATGTCGATCAGCATATCAAAATCTCTTTCGGTCTTTCCGTAGGTTCGGGTAGGATCCTCAGCTTCAAAGTACTGCCTCAGTTCCTGTTCGGTATATCCTTCGCCCAGAGAATCAAACCGGATAAAGCGTTCATGCTCATTACTGCGAGCCGCTGTATGCCGTCCGCGCTTAATCTGGTATTCCTCTTCCTCCAGGAACATCAGGAACTCTTCATAGTTGGCGGGCTTCCTCTCCAGAGCGTCATCAATAGCCTCCCGAAGCTCGGTCCGGTAACTCTTTCGCTTATCGTACCCGGTATATTTTTCTCTTTCATGATAAGGCCTGGGCTTGATAACCGACATGCCGTGCTCTAAGCAGAGCTGGTCATTGATCCTTTGCACTACAAAGTAGGAGCCCCAGAAGTTTCGGAACTTCCTCGTACAGTCCAGGTCCGTGGAATTCCAGATGATGTGATTGTGGATATGAGCTTTATCCGTATGAGTCGCCACGATAAAAGCATGATTTCCCTTGGTCAGCTTCATGGCCAGTTCATAGCCGATCTCGTTTGCTTCCTCAGGGGTGATTTCACCGGGTTTGAAAGACTGACGTAGTTGGTAAGCGATGATATCGCCTTTTGGAGCTCTCCCAGTGATCCTGAAGTATTCCCGTTTTGAGAGCATGAACTCCTCTTCGGCAATCTCGGGAGTGCAGGCATAGGAACTGACGTATTCGCCGTCCTCAGTCTTTTCTCCGTTTTCCGCATATTCGATTCTGTTAGTCAGGCACTGTTTCACACTCAGGCCTTTGTTCACATGCATGGGAATGATCCTTGTAGCAGCCATGCTCTCACCTCCTTCCTAGATCCCCGACAATTTGTCCAGGATCTGTTTTAGTACTTTCCATAGTTCTTCCTGTCTGGCCTTCACATCTTTGATGTCTTCCGCATAGATGCTGCCGGTCTCGTTTGCTTTCTTTGCATACTGGTTCAGGTTGTTGCCGGAGATCCGAAGGAGGCGGATCGCCTCCTTCACATCCGAAAGGTCCAGCCGTACCACATATCCTTCGATCGCCATCTTCCTCATATAGGCAGCCACGCTGCTGATCCCGGCATCTTCCATTTTGCGTCTGATGAGTTCTTCCTCTTCGGGGTTTACCCGGAAGTGGACATTGTGTTTTCTTTTTGCCATTTAGCATCTCTCCATTTCGCAGACCTGACGGGGACGCCTGCCCTTTTCTTCCTCCAGGATCTTCACACAGTCCCTGAGCTTTTTAAGGACAGACTCTCTTGCGTGCTGCGAGGTTGCTTCGGTTTCCGCCGGGATCCGGTAATTCGGCAGGTTGTTGATAATGCCGTCGAAGCTGTTATCATTCTGCTCCACCATATCCTCGATCCCCCGCATCTGGCTGCCGAGGGCTCTTGGATCCGTGCCGAATTCATTTCGCACTTTATACTCGATAAGGGCAAATACATAACTCGGCATCACTCTGGTTTCCCGCTCCCAGTCCTGCATGGTGCGGTAGGGAATTCCCAGATACTCCGAAAACTCCATGCGGTTCATTCCCGTGGACTCGCGGAGCTCAATAAAACGTTCCCCGATGCTTCTTCCTTCTGCGTCCATTGTCTGATCTCTCATGGGAGACACGCTGTGAGGATGGCCTCTCACAGCGTCCCACTTTTCGATCGGTTGTCCTTTTCTTTCTTCTGCCATACCTTACCTCCTAGCGCTCCACATGGCGCTTCTTGTCGAACTCCAGACCAAACTGAGGGTAACCGGAGTCATTTACTTCCATCGTCACAAAGCAGTCGTAAGTCTTTCCGGTCTTTGCGGATTTGCATCCCTTGAGTTTCGCTTTTTTCTTCGAAAGAAGCTGCTCTGCCACAGACCTGGTGATCTTCTTTGACATGCTTTCAAAAAAGCGGTTCTCTTTCCAAAGAGCAAACTTGCACTCGTTACTCTCGCAAAAGAAGCCCTTGCTCTTTTCGATCACGCTCTTCCCACAGCAGGGACAAATACCCACAGGCTCATACATGGATTGCATCCTGTTTTGAGATTCGGAGATGTCCCGGTTTTCTTCGATGAGGTTCTGTATGTATTCCGTAATCTCTCCAAGGAACTGATCTGCCTGATACTGCTCCCGTTCGATCTCGAGAAGTTTTCGCTCCCATTCCGCTGTCATGGACGCGGACTGAATGGACTCCGGCACGATGCCTATCAGTGCTTCTCCCTTACGGGTTGGCATCAGATATTTGGTCTTCTTGTCGCCCTTTCTTTCGATGAAACCGATACGAACCAGCTTTTCGATGATGCTTGCTCTAGTGGCCGGAGTTCCGAGGCCTTTACGTTCTGCTTCATCCGGAATCTCATCACTGCCTGCATTCTCCATAGCGGAAAGCAAAGTGTCTTCCGTGTAGGCTTTGGGCGGAGTGGTCTTTCCTGCTTTCACGCCTGCCTGGCCAAAGCTGATCTCTTCGCCGGTATCGAATTCTGCAGAAAGAACAAGCCCCGAATCATCGGAGCCTGTCTTTTTCTTCTCAAGAACCTTTGCAACATCCTTCCAGCCGGGATCGACCACAGCCTTTCCTTTTGCTGTAAATACCTCGCCTGCGCATTCACCTTCCAGTACAGCCTCAGCGTAAACGCAAGGGGCCGAAACGGCCTCTAAGAGTCTTACAGCGATCAGCCGAAGGATGGCCTGTTCTCCTGAAGGGAGCGATGCGATATCTGCCTTTCCCGCGGTTACCGTGGGGATGATGGCATGGTGGTCCGTTACCTTCCTGCTGTTGATAACGTAGCGGAAGTTCGTCTCCTCCGTAGGCTTGCAGCCCGAGACTTTCTCCGCATTTTCCAGAAAGAGCGGAAGGCTCGCTTCCATGTCATCCGTAAGGTATCTGCTGTCGGTCCTGGGGTAGGTGACCAGCTTCTTTTCATACAGGGACTGTGTATAGTCCAGGGTCTGCTGCGCAGTAAACCCGTACTTCTTGTTGGCCTCTCTCTGCAGGGTAGTCAGATCAAAAAGCGCCGGAGCCTTCTCCTGCTTTTCCTTTTTCTCCGCCTTGGTGATGGTGACTTTCCCTGAAAGCATGCACTTTTCAAGAAGGGCTTTTGCCTCCTCCCGGTCCTTGAACTTCTTACTGACAAGGTCCCCTGCTTCCGTCCGCAGGATCAACGTAAAGATGTCTTCCGGGGTAAAGGCCTTGATGTCCTTATCCCTCTGCACCACGAGCGCCAGAGTAGGCGTCATGACGCGGCCCACGTTCAGGATCTGACCGTAAACGGTGGTATAAAGCCTGGTGGCATTGATCCCCACCAGCCAGTCCGCACGCTCTCTGCAGAGGGCTGCTTCATACAGGGAATCGTATTTCTCTCCGCTCTCCAAATGCTCGAATCCGCTTCGGATGGCTTCGTCCTCCATGGAGGAAATCCAAAGCCGCATCATCTTCTTGTTGCAGCCTGCTTCTTCATATACCAGGCGGAAGATCAGCTCTCCTTCCCGTCCTGCATCACAGGCATTTACAACTGCATCCACATCACTGCGGTGCATGAGATCCTTTAAGATCCTGAACTGCTTCTTTGTGGCGGATGCCACCTGATACTGGTAATTCTCCGGAATGATAGGAAGGTCTTCCCGCTTCCAGATCTCATATTTGCCGTCATAGCTCTCAGGCTCTGCCAGTTCCACCAGGTGCCCAACGCACCAGCTGACAAGATAATCATCACTTTCGAGGTAACCATCCTGTCTGCCGGTGCAGTCAAGAACCTTAGCGATGGACTGAGCGACTGAAGGCTTTTCAGCGATAACCAAACGCTTCATCCATGTCCTCCTTAAATCGCTTCCTGAAGATCCTTCTTGGGAGTCTTCTTGGGTGCCAGTTTTGCTTTTGCAGCTTTCTTCTTTTCCGCTTCAAGCTTTGCCTTTACGGAAGGCTTTTTCTCAGATTTCTTTTCCGCAGCCTTCTCGGGTTTCTTCGCAGGAGCCTGTTCCTGAGCAGGTGGCTCTGCTGTGATCTGAATGGGTCTCTCCGTCTGGTACGTGGAAAAATCAACCGGAGGCTCGATTTTGATAAAGCCGATGGTATCGGCCCCCGGATTATCGAAAGGGAGCTCTTCTCCGTGTGCATCGATAAACTGATCCACTTCCTTTACAGCGGCTCTAGCCTGCACCTTTTCATCGATCTTTGTGATAAGCTCCGATGCGGTCCTGCGGATAGTATCAAGAGATGCCTTCAGTTCCGGAACCTCCTTGTCCGCTGACCAGGTGGCCACGTAAGCAAAAGAATAGTCGGAAGTGTCAATGCCGTAATGCTGGCAGACCACGTAAGCTACCGATTCTGCCTCAGTCTCCTTCTGGTTCTTGGACTTTACCTCGCCGGAAGCATTCTGTGCCTCTCTGGAATGGAGCGCCTGATGGGATGCCTCATGGAGCAGAGTCTTCACCGTCTGTGCCTGGCTCATGCCCTCCTGCACCACGATGCGGTCTTCCTCCAGGTGGTAATATCCCTTGGCACCGGACTCGATGTTCTCGAAGCTGATGGGCACAGGGACCACTTCCTTGATCGCCTCCAAAAGGGTCTCATACCCTTCCACACTTCCGGTAAGTTCTGCGATTCCCACAGTGGGAACCGGCTCACCTTCCGTCTGACTGATATCGAAAGTGCTGACCGGCTTAAAGGCATTTACCGTGATCTCCACGGTTTCTTTTACAGGCTCGCCGTCCTTATCCAGGATCGTTCGACCACTGGCATCGGTCTTATCCTGTTCCTTCTGCATCTTATAAGGTGCGGGAGCCAGGATACGGATACCCTTCTCCCCTTTTCTGACAAAGCGGTTGATGTCCTTCCATCCGCCAAAGGACTGACACATGGTTGCATCCGGTCTCTGCAGCATGATCAGGATCTGATTGTTCACGGAATACCTGGGAAGCTTCGCGCAGAAGTTCAGGTAGTTCTTGTATCCGTCAGTTGTAAAGATATCCTTGACGCCTTTCTCAAGTTTGGTAGTGATCTCTTCCATCTCGGCCTTGCGGGCTTCCGCTGCAGCCTTAGGATCAAAATTACTGTTTTCGTATGCCATTTTGCCCCTCCTTTTATGCACTCGCCTCGGCACCTGACTTCGCAGAATTTACTTTTTCTTTCATCTGCGAAAGCCTGCCAAGGACCGACTTCTGACTCTTAACAGAAGGGACAGGCTTTTCGGCCTGCCCCTTTGATGCATATTTTGCATATTCCAAATATCTCGATTTTCTCGCCATACTATTCCTCCTCATCCTCATCCGGACCTTCCTCAGATTCCTCGTCAAAGTCGATCTCACGAGGCTTTGCAGCGTTCTCACGCTTTTCCGCTTCCATGATCTCTTCCACTTCCTCCTGAAGACCTTCGATGTAGTTTTCCTCGTCCTCGTTGTAGTCGGCATCAGGATCTACATGAGTTTCCTGCTTAGGCTTTTTGTTCTTAAGCTTAGTGAAGTAAATATAGGCTCCCGCGCCTCCAAGGCCTAGGATCACCAAAATGACTAACCCTCCGCCGGAACTCTTCTTTTTCTCTTTTTCCTCTGCAGGCTCCTCTGCTTCGGGTTCCTCCGTAGGCTCCGGTTCCTCGGTTACTGCAGGATCTTCTTTTGCACCCTTCGCAGCGATATACTCATTCACCGCATCCTCATCCATGAGCGCAAGGAGATCCGCTTCATCCACCTGATTCAAAAAGTGAACGGTTTCGTTCCCCTTATCATCCCTGTCAATGATGATGTAAAAGTAATTTCCGGACTTGCTGGTGACTGTGATGAACTGCTTCCCTGCTTTGCTGGGTGCACCGTAATCATCCACCAGGTTCATATTGCCATCGGGAGTCAAAGGCCCCATGGGCTCTTCCGGCTCCGGGGTGGGCGTAGGCACAGGGTCGGGAGTCGGCTCCTGCGTAACCTCAGGATCGTTCACTGTCTCGGACTTGTCCTCTCCACAGCAGCACTTATAGTCGAACTTGCAAAGGTCGCATTCCGGGTTGATATGATCCTCGGTGCACTTCTCCTCGCAGCAACAGTCATACCCGCCTGCATATGCGGTCATGGGTGTCACCCCAAACAAAAAAGCCGTAACAAAAGTCACGGCCGCAATCGCTCTTCCATGTATTCTGTTATTCATTCTCTTCATCGGTAAAATCCTCCGTCTCTTCGTCTTTGTCCTCTTCGGGTTCCTCATAATCGTCGGAATCCAGCATCAGTTCAGGCTTTCCTGCCTGGCCTGCAGTCACCAGCTTCAAGAACTCAGCCAGCTGCTCAGGGCTCAAGTTCACCGCCTTCACATCGGCGATGATCTGGGAATGCTCTGCTCGAAGCAGCTTATCTTCAGCCATCTTGAGTCTTGCCTTGTCATCCTCGATCTTCTTTTTGCAACGCTTCACTTCCGCGCGAAGCTTATCCAAATTTTCGTACATACGCTCCTCCTTTTTAATCGAAAATCTCGGGCTTATTGCCCTTGAGGCTTAGGATGATGCCGTATCGTTCCAGCTGTTCATCCGTCAGCCCTGCCGCACTCACAGCAGCGGATATTCCGCCGTTTGTGAGTTTTGTTTTCAAGATGTGATACTCGTATTCCACTTCCACCTCGTAGGACTCATACACTTCATAAGGCACCTGCACGGTGTAGGTGTACTCTTCGAGTTGTCCGTTTACCATGCGGTATCCGGTCCGCTCCTCCTCCCGGTAATATGTTACGTAGTGCCACCTTGTCTCTGTCCTGGTGCGGATCTCCGTCACAGGGGTCTTTGTTAACGTATACTGGGCATCAAAAATGGTCTCCAGCATGGATTGCACCTCTGCCTCGGTATAGTCCTCGTACAGCACGGTAAGTAACGATGCAAGTTCGAAAGGATCGTGCTCAATATCCGCCAGGTCATACTGATATTCGTCATATCCCGGGTAATCCCGCTCGATATTATTGATCTCGGTTAAAAGTTCCTCCTCCATCGCTTTGTAATCTCCTTCGACTGCAACAATATCCGCATCTTCCGCTGTATAGCTGGTGCTGATGACCACGTTCTGGCCACCGCCCGCAAACATGGCGCAGGAACTTAAGCCCCCCGCGATCATAAAGATCAAAAGCAGTAACACCCCTGCGATGATGAGCCCTAACGGGTGCTCCTCAAAGAATTCCGCGATGGCCTCAGCAAGCTTTCCTGCCATATCCTCCGCTTTATCCACGAAGCGTTTTGAAATGCTTCCTGCGGAATGTGCCGTATCCACTGCCCGGTCTCTGAAAGCTTCCCTTTGGATCTCTTTCTTCATGAGTGTCTTCTGGGCCTCATGCTTTGTGGCTGTCTCACTTTTTGCGACTACCTCTCCTTTCGCCTTTTGGGTTTGGTTTGACGAATGAAGATTACCGCCGTAACCGGCTTTTTTCTTCACTTCGGCAGCCTTTGCCTTGATGCTGTAATATCCTCCTTCCACAGCGGTTATCCCGGCATTTACCGCATCGGCTCCTGCATTCTCATCCTCGTTCGCCTCTGCAAACTTACGTCTCACCTCCCCGGAGAGGACTGCGTTTTTGTACGCAGCCTTTCTCCCCTGTGCGTGAAGCTTTGCCGTTTTCTTTGCCTCTGCCTTTGTGACGGAAGTATCTGCCTTACCGGTGCGGAATTTCGCTCTCATGGCCTTTGCCTGAGAGGTTTCGTTTTTCAACTTATCACCGTGTTTCTTCATTCTTTGCCTCCGTGATCTCGGACAGCTTCGTGGTCATGATCCGATAGAGTTCAATGTCCGTAGGGAATCTGTCCACAAAAGGTAAGATGACATTGCCGTAAAAAATAAGCCCTTCACCGGCTCCAGAGTGCGTTACATAGGAAAGCTGATGAGGACTGATATTGAGCTGTCTTGCCAGGATCTGTCTGTCGCCCACTGCCTGATTGAGCATGTAGATGAAGTCGGAGTTTTCAAAGATGTTCTCCACTTCCTTGGATGCCAGAAGATCCTTTACGTTCTGAGTGATGCCGGTTGGAATGCCGCCCCACTTACGGAATCTCTTCCAGATCTCAACCGTATAGGCCGCTGTCTGATCTTCACGGAGCAGAAGGTGCATCTCGTCCATGTAGTACCTGGTGGATCTGCCCTGTGCGCGGTTGGCGGTTACCCTGCCCCACACCTGATCCTGAACAACAAGCATTCCGATCTTCTTAAGCTGCTTGCCGAGCTCCTTGATGTCATAGCAGACAAGGCGGTTGGTGATATCCACATTGGTCCTGTGATTAAACACGTTCAAGGAACCGGAAACATAGATCTCAAGCGCAGTTGCTACATGCCTTGCCTCCGGCTCGTCCTGCTTTAAGAGCTCGTTGTACAGATCCTCCAGAAGAGGCATCTTCTCCGGCACCGGATCTTCAAAATACTTCTGATAGATCTTGTGGATGCAGCGGTCGATGACCGTCTTCTCGACAGGCTTAAGGCCTTCCTTCCCGCCTACGATCAGCTCGCAGAGGGACAGGATAAAATCCGCCTTCAAAGCGATGGGATTGTCATCGTCCGAGTAGTTCATGTTGATGTCCATAGGGTTGATGTACTGGGTACTGGTGGGACTAATCTTAATGACCTGCCCGTGGAAGCGCTCCACAAGCGGGCTGTACTCGGACTCGGGATCCGAGATGATCACGTCATCGTCCGTCACCAGAAACGCATTGGCGATCTCCCTCTTTGCCGCAAAAGACTTACCGGAACCGGGAGTACCAAGGATCAATCCGTTGGGGTTTTTCAGCGCCTTTCTGTCCACCATGATGAGGTTGTTGGAAAGCGCATTTAAGCCGTAATACAAAGCTTCATCCCCGGTCTGGAAGAGCTCCTGGGTGGTAAAAGGAACAAAGATTGCCGTGCTGGATGTGGTCATTCCCCTGTGAATGTCCACAAGATTCTGCGCTAACGGCAAGGAACTCATAAGTCCCTGCTCCTGCTGGAAATCCAGACGTACCAGGTTGCAGTTATGCTTCTGTGCGATGGACTTTGCCTGGAACACATTGTTCTCAAGTTCCTGCTCCGTGCGGCCGGTATTCATAATGAGAAAGGTAAGCAAAAACATTCTCTCATTCTGGCTCTGAAGTTCCTTCAGGAGGGCCTTGGCGTCCTTACCGTAAGTTGCAAGATCCGAAGGAATGATATCCATGTCATATCCGGCACGTACTGCCTTTTTCTGCTCCTCGATCTTGCTGCGGTCCAGCTCTGTGATGGTGTGCTTTACCGTTTTAATGGCTTCATTCTGATCCACCGACTGCACATGCATGGTAACGATCAGGCTGGACTCCATGTTGAGGAAGTCCGCAAGCATCCTGTCGGAGATGTCCGAAGCATCGATGGACAAGAAACTCATGGCTCCGTACAGATCTCCCATCATAAACTTCTTCCCATTGGGAAATGCAAAGCTGCTGGGTGCGATAAAGTCCTTTACCGAAAGCCCGGTCTCCACAAGATACTTCCAATCAAAGCTGAACTTATCATGTCCTCCCATGTGGAACTGCTGATGCATAAGTGCCAGCCTCTCCCTGCCGTTTAAGACTCTCGCCTGTACACCGATACGTTTAAAGTTGTTCAAAAGATCCGTCTCGATATGACTGATCCTTGGCTTTGCCGCTCTCATGGAATCCGCATGGATCCCGAAAGTCAGATACTTTGTTTTGGTAAGTCCGTTATTCCCGGCTTCCATCTGGTGAAAGAGCATGTTGCTGTATTCATCCCTGACGCCGTTAAACTCATCCTTCTGATGAGGTATTGCGATACTGCTTCTGAAATCCTCCACATCCGTTGCCATGTTCATGAAGGACAGTTCAAAATGCACGGAGCTGTCAAAGAAGTTCAGAAATGCACACCACTCCTCGAAAATCTCCGTCTTATCCTCCTGAAGCGCCAGCTGATAGTTGATATCCTGAAACTGGATCGTCTTGGTGTAATAGTCGCTTCCCACTCTGCAGATGCCATCCTGGAACATTCTCTCAAAGGGAATGGACTGCTGAGCGGTTCTGGGGATTCCGTCATCCTGCTTTGCACGCTCGATGATCTCTCTCACTTCTTTCTTCTCCGCGGCTGTCAGGTTAGCGGGTATATGATAGTCCTTTTTTTCTTTTTTCCTGAAAATACTCATCAAAATCGATCTCCTCCTTCCCTTTTCGATTTCTCTCCGGCGTCATGCACCGGTTGTAAAGATAAATGTCCATGATCGCTTCGTTCGCTTCTTCGCATCTGCGGAGAACGTCGTAATAGTTATTTGTTTTGTACGGCCTCTCTTTGGGCCGAATAAAGATTGCCTCGATCATGTGACCGAGGATCACTTCCAGGTGCTGTCCGTTCCGTTCGTACATCGCCAGGAAAAAGAATGGCATCATGATGACCATCATTCCTATGGCTGCCGTACTTGTGGCAGCGATCTGCTTGATCAAAAAGAAGGACGGCACCCCGAGGAGCGCCGCCACACCAAAGCAGATCAGCTGTCTTTTCGTCAGATTGAACATCACCTTGCTTTTTACCTTCGTAAGATCACGAGGTACTGAAATGTATGATGCTGCCATGTTTCGTCCTTTCTTAATGTGCGTGTAAGATCGCCTTTGCCACCGATCCGGTCTTAAAGAGCGTAAATGCAAGAAGGATGGTATATCCCATCACTCCCCACAAAGATCCGACGATATCGGATGAAAATGCTACAGACTGAATGAGTACCGCATAGATCCCTACACACACCATGATGAGGAACCCCTGGAAACCCAGTGCAAACAGTGACCTTAAATAGTTCTGCCCGATCATGCTCTGCTCTCTGTTTCCAAAGGTCGCAAAGGGAATGGGAGCGAGGCTTACCATCAGGTAAATCTCGATCATACGGGCATATACGATGACAAAGATCAGCACGGATACGATGCTCATCATGATCTGTATCACAAAGCACTGAAGGAACACTCCAAGGAGTGGTCCGATATCCATGCTCTCAAGCGTCGCCTGCATGGTAGCAAGAGCACTTGCATCAACTGCCGTGCTGCCTCCGATGATTCCACCCGCCTGAGATACCACGTGCTGAGCCACATCAAAGACTGCCATGGTAATGTTCATCGTATTGGTTATTAAGGTTACTGCCACAAATGTTTTGAAGATCCACTTCCAGAAGATCCAGGTTTCAAAGTTTGCCAAATTATTATGGCTGATGACCAGCTGTATCAGCTCGTAACAGGCTATAAATGTTAGTATCAACCCGGCGATCGGCATGATCACGTTCTCGGATAGAGTCCGTATCATGCCGTACACCGCCGGAGAAAAGCTGGCAGGGGTTCTCCCTACCTCAGTTGCGATCTGGCCAACCTGGTTGTTCACCGAATCGAAGATGCTGGTCAGATTACCCATAATGCCTGAAACAAGCAGACCGCGAATCCAGTCCTCAATCGCTTCAAGAATGCTGCCCACTTGTTATCCTCCTTATGCTTTCCGCAGGCTAAGAGGCGGAGAGCCCGCCTCGCCTGCTGTGTGTCTCCTCGCTTTCAGATCAGAAAAGACCGGAAAGAAGGGGAACAAGGGTGATACCGATGAGTGCAACACCGCCGCCTGCCATGAGCTGCTTCATGCCCTGGGACTTTGCGCCGGGGTTATCGTTGCCGTAACCTTCCATGAGGTTGATCGCACCCCAAATGCCAAGACCTGCACCAAGTGCTACTACGAGAGTCTGAAGTACGCCTACTGCGCTCTGAAAAAATGCCATGATATTATTCCTCCATAAATTTGATTGTTGTTCGGCAGTTCCTTGTTCTGCCGTGTTTGGGTTAAATGGTTGCTGCAAAAGCCCGTCGACTGACTTTTGCGATACGGCCGTATAAGAAAAGGCCCTGTCACTCAGCGTTTCTACTGAGGATCAGAGCCTTTGTCTTCGGTTGCTTTGATGACTGTGTATTCGTCATCCGCTTTCAATATTAAGTTGTTTCGTATCTTGAGGAACTTCTCGATATCAAACCAGTTCCTCTTGTCAAAATCTGCCGTCAGCCGGAAGTTCGGATGCTGCGTTAAGTCGTACTTATCCGACAGGAATGGCCTTACGCCACGGACCTGGACAATACATTTGCCGCCATCCATGACCGCCAGTTCATCTACGCTCATCAGATCCTTTCCAAGCTTCTGGTAATTCATGTTGTAGCTCTGAGTCGTTCCCCTGGTCTCTCCCGTGTTATACATATCAATGGTCTCTTTACCGAGTGTGGTGTTGAGATCCTTAAGGGTTGACTGCTCCGAGCCTCCCAGAAAGATCTGGGAATCGCAGTTACCAATGATGGTATCCGCATTGTCTTTGTAAATTGCTTTCAGCTGCGATTTTGCCTGCAGTACCAACACTGCCGATATCTCCCTGCTTCGTATGGTGGCCATGAGCTTTTCCAGGTTCGGGATCTGTCCGATATTGGCCGCCTCATCAATAAGGCACCGCACATGCACCGGAAGTCGCCCGCCGTACACATCGTCCGCCTTTTCACAGAGGAGGTTGAACAGCTGGGTATAGATCATACTGATCAGGAAGTTGAAGGTTGCATCCGTATCCGACATGATCAGAAACAGTGCCGTCTTCTTATCTCCAATGGTGTCCAGCTCCAGTTCGTCCTCTTTTGTGATGTCACGAAGCTCTTTGATATCAAAGGGTGCAAGTCTTGCACCACAGCTGACTAAGATACTTTTTGAGGTCTTCCCGGCGGCAAGTTTGAACTTGGCATATTGCCTTACGGCAAAGTGCTCCGGATCCTTCTGCTCTAGCTCCTCAAACAGCAGATCCACTGCGTTTTTGAAGCTTTCATCGTCCTCACGAACTTCCATTGCATTGATCATTGCCAGCAATGTGGAGAAGCTCTGCTCTTCCACCGGTGCCTCGTAATGGATGTAGCCGATGAGCGCCGTATAAAGCAGCGTTTCGGCCTTGGTCCAGAACTCATCTCCGCCTTTTCCTTCGCCCTTGGTGTTGGAAATCAGCGTGGTTACGAGCTTTAAGATGTCCGTTTCGCTGTGAATATAAGCGAAAGGATTGTATCTCATGCTCTTTTTGAAATTGATGGTGTTAAAGATCCTGATCCGGTACCCGTTCTTCAAAAGTGCCATTCCGCATTCGTTGACTACCGTCCCTTTTGGATCGGTAATGACGTAACTGGAATGCATCTGGAGCAGGTTTGGCTTTAAGACAAATCTCGTCTTGCCTGAACCGGAACCGCCGACTACCAGGACATTCTTGTTCCTGGCATACTTCGGATTGGCCGGGCGGCTTTCCATGGTCAGCCTCTCTGTCTGCGACAGAATGACATTGTTTTGAAATACCGGATCCATGTATGGCTCGATATCCGCATGGGTTCCCCATCTGGCGGAGCCGTACTCTACATTGTGGCGAAACTTCTTGGCGTTCTTGCCCTTCATATAAACGGCAAATCGGAGGATCGCTCCGATGGCGATACCCACCAGGAGATCAACCGGATGAAGGCTGGGCAGAGGATTGGCAAAAGCCTTTCCAAAGCACCCGTCCAGGACAACGCTCTGCACCTTTTCAGATGCGTTCGTGCCGCCTGCGATACGGAATACTTCGCCGATGTTTGTCGCGAACAGCGCCACAATGATGTATGGAATATTCAGGATCAGGAGCTTTTTCAAATTCTTCTTTTTCTTCATCGATTCAGCTCCTTCTTCTTTTCTTTGACCTTGCGAGGGGTCTTTGCCACGATATCCTTGAGCTTGGCAAGCTTCTTTAAGAGGCTGGGGCGCTCCTTTTTCTTATCCATCTTCAGGCTCTTGGCTGCATAAGCCTCCATAGCTTTATCGATGGCCGCACCGTCCTTGGCCTTAAAGAAAATTGTATAAACCGGCGGATCCTGATTCTTGTCCTTCACAACCGCAAAATCCACCCCATACTTCCTGGCCATCTTCTGAAAGTCCTTCAGCTCGGTCTTGTCGATATCGATCTTGGAGACGCCTTCGCCCTGACCGATAAGTTCCTTCACGGTCTGCTTGCCATGAACAGCTTCGTCCGGCGATGCCTTTTCGACAGCTTTCTTTTTCAGCTCTTCCATGCCCTTTTTCCAGGCTGCATAGACCGCACGAAAGGTCAGTTTTATGGTCTGGACAGCCAGGTTGACTGTCCTGTTTTCTACTTCTTCCTGCAATTCATCACTTCCCTTCTGTTACGCCTGGTTAATCACCACATTCCAGCACTCCCTCAAGAGTCGTGGGGATGACCTTGGAACGTCTGGCGATGGAGATATCCTCCCTGACATCGTCATTGATCTTCTTTCCGCAGACCACCAGGAATCTGGCACGCTTCAGAAGATCCTCGGACATCTCACGCCTCTTCTTTTCTCCGTCCGGGTCCTCATCGCTGATGATCCCGGAGAAAGCAAGCACAGGGCACAAAGGAAGATATCCTGCCTTTACCAGCTCACTGCAGTACTTCCTGGCCTGATCCTCCGCATCCACGCGGTTCTTACTCCATGCTGCCGTCACATAGGCTCTGGGTATCGTTCTGCTCATGACACACCTCCTTAGTAGATCTCGTAGGCAGAGAAATCCTGCCCGTTTCCCGCAAGGGTCACCAGTCTGCTGGCAAACTCCGTTGCTGCAGCATCAAACTCGTCTCCGGTAAGGAGATCAAGGCCCCGGCCTTTGCCCTCGTCCTTCATAACAACAGCGGTGCCGATGAAATACATACCGGTCTCAAGAGTCAGGATCTTCTCGGCATTGATGATCATGATGTATTTGGAATCTCCCATGAACTCGCCGTAAGATACTTTCTCTAACTTCGACAGGATCTCCACGGTCTCAGCCAGGCTGGCGATCTTCCTTTCGCCATTGGTAGCGATGATGAGGGATCCGATGTCCTTCTTTTCCACGTTGATATTGATGATGGATGCTCCGTCATTTACGGGATCCAGTGCGATATTTACTTCCATAGATTTCATTGAATGTATCCTCCTTAGATTCGCCCGGTGGCCATATCATGGTTCACCAGGGCCTGATAATAGCTGCTGATGGTAAGCGGCGCATTGTAAAGCGCTGCCAGTAGGTATTGTTTGATACACCTGACCTGGGTGGTGTTTTCCTTCAGGCCGTCCAGAACAAACTGAATGTGGGTGTTGTCGAGCTTCATGAACTGGCTCTTCACGATGCTCACCGGCTTATAATCACCGGCAATACGGATCGTTTTCTTGTGAGAGCAGACAGTGTCTATGATAAGCTCATAGATCTCGTCGATCATGTCCCGGTCATAGGGATAGGTTTCTTTCAGCCATTCGATCTGAAGTCTGTCAGCAAAATAGGTGGCGCAGGAACGCCTCTCTTCCTCTTCGTCTGAAAGAATAGAATGAGTATTACTATCTTTAGTATTGTTTTTATCAGTATTATTAGATGCTGATTTCCATACTTCCTGCGGTATGATTTCCATACTTTCAGAGGTATGATTTTCATACTTCTTGAGGTTTGAATTCCATACCTGGATAAAGTTCTTCACATAGATCCGATCCGGCTTCCCAAGGCCCTGCTTCTTCCTCTCGATCAGGCCAAATTCCTCCAGCTCCGACAAAAGCCCGCAGGCCTTCTGGTGTGCACAGCCCATCGCTTCTTCGATGCTGCTTACCGTCATATAGACGTATACTCTGCCTTCCTCGTCGGCCCATCCGTTTTTGGCGGACAAAGAAACCCGGTCCAGAAGGATCCCGTATACGGTTTTTGCATCTGAGGAAAGTCCTCGGAATCTTTCATCCGTATAGAAGACCTTCGGGGTCCTATAGAATGCATACTGTTCCGACTGCTCTCCATAAAAGTAGTCGAAATTCATCTTCTTACGCTTCCTTTACTACCGGTCTCTTCGCTGCTCTGTGCTCCTCCATGATCTTCTTCATACAGGGAAAGCAAAAAGCTTTGTCCTTGCCGTAGGGGCATTCATGCTTGCAGTTGCAGGGATGTGCGTTGGGGATCTTGGCATTGATCGCGGATCTGATCGCTACTCCTTTTGTTGAAATCGGTACTTCCCATCCATATCTATCTGACATTTTTTAAATCTCCTTTTCTGATGAAATAGAAGAAGCGCCGGACCGAAGGACAACTCCTCCGGCCGACGCCTCATTCTGATTATTTGGTTCTAGATGGCCTCGCCACCTTTTGACTTGGCAGCCTTGTCGATGACTTCCTTTCTGGGAGTCTTGGCAACCTCGTCCTTCTTTGCTTTAAGGCTTCCGAGAACGGAACCCTTTTCAGCATCCTGCTCTGCAGCCTTCTCTGCCTCCTTTTCAGCCTGGCGAGCCACGAACTTTTCACCAAGTTCGAAGATCTTCGCCTTGCTGTCATAGTGGTAAACGCTGTCAGTCAGCTTGTCTGCAGGAGCAACCTGAGTGGCATTGACTTCCTTTACCATGGACTCAAGCTCCTTCAATCCCATCTTCCCGTTGTCGGGAACGATGAGGATCTCGTGGATACTCGAGGGTAAAATGAAGAAGTCACCACCGGCTCTTTCAGCAGCCTTTTCCATGAAGTCCTGATAAGCAAGAACTCCGGCGCCGTGTACCTTGTCAGGCACGGTTGCCACATAGATCTGCTCGTCTTCGGGAGCCACAGGGAAGATACCCATCATCTCAGCCTGCTCAACACCCATCATCTCAGCCATGACCTCGCTCATACCCTTGATCTCGACAGGCTTGATCTGAGGCGCGTTCTCCATCGCATCAGCGTGAAGCTGTTCGGGAGTGACGCCCATGCTCTGAAGCAGCTGATTGGTGACCAGGATCGATGCCCTGCCCTCATCATCAGAATTCAGAACGAAGCGGTAAACAACCGCCATATCCTCGATATTCTGATGAGGTACGGTAGCAAGCATCTCCGCATTGGTCTCAGCCGAAACAACCTCCATCGCAAGTTTTTCCTTCATCTGAGAGTAATCAGATAAGGCGTTGATATCGAAGTCAGGTCTCTGGCTGATGCCACCGTTGATCACTTCCACGGCCTTATCGACTACTTCCTCGTAGGTTTTGCCGTTGTCCAGCGCCTCGTAGAACTTGTCGATGCCGATGTTCACACCGATGTTACTGCCCTCCGGAGTAACAGTGACTGCCTCGTAGCTCTCATTGAGCTTGTTCACAGTGTGTACCGAGATGTTCACCTCGGCCCCGGACTCGTAGAGCTTATCACGAAGATCCTCTACAAATCTCTCTTTGAAATTTTCATAATCCATTGTGCGATATCCTTTCTTTTGTTGGTGTGGCCCGGGATCGTCACCCCGCAGCCTGTTTCCGGGCATAAAGAAAGCGCCGTACCCGAAACTGCTTTGCAGCTCCAGGCCGACGCTCATCATTTACCCTTATTCTTTTGCAAAAGAAAATGGACTTGGCTTTGAGGTGTTTTTGTTTTCCTCATCGCTTTGTCCATTGTAAATATAACACAGGGATTTTTGAAAGAAAATACTAAAATCGTTGCAATTCGTTGCAAATCGTTGCAATTCGTTGCAATTCTTTGCAAGGGGCAAAAAACTCATCAACAAAAAAGTGAGCACGCTCCATAGCAGGCCATAGATTGACCACGCATCTTTTTGTTATTCAAAAAAGTGCGTGTGACATAACTGAACAACCTCTCACTGGGCCATGTATGCTTTTCATCATAGAAATAATCCATGGGCAAGTCCAATTTAGGAATATACGAATCAGTAATACCCGTGAAACGCATTGTGATTTCATCCCGATAGCCAAGATATCCCGGGTCTTTCATACTCATTTTCCGCCCTCGATATGGTTCGAAATCAAGAGCATTACAATACGGGAGCAAGTTCATATACTCTTCATCTGTCAGTTTCTTGCCCCAAACAAACGACACTGTCGTTTCTAGGGGATTTAATTGAGTTCTGACCACATGATCTGTCTTACCTGTCTTTACCCATCTGGTCGCAACCCGCTCTTCAGATATAAATGTCTCATCATCAAATCTATCTATAGATAATCTCTGTGCATTGGGAATAGTTTTGGTCAGTTTCTTCCAATCCCGCTCATATGCCTGATATACTATTTCTTTCTGCACCAGATCAATAACAAGATTGGACGATAATCGGGCATATCCAAGAATTTCGACAAATTCTATTTTTGAATAATAAATCGGTTCCATTCGAGTTCTCCTCTTATTGTTTCCTGTTCATACGGTTTTTACGCAGCTCTTTCATGCGCTCAATTTCCGGGTATTTATAATCGTTCCAATGTTTCGTCATCACCGTGATTAGTTCATCCATATAATCAGAATCAATCTGAAGGCCCATATCTTCAAAGTCTATAGCATTCTGGGATTTAATCTCTTCGGCTGTATACTGACCGGAAGCTACCATTAGCGCGTATAAAGCCGTTTTTATCTCATACCTGAACGGCACCTTTAAAAAAGTCCCCTCGCTACCCACGCCCTGAACTGTATCCATAAGAGTCAGGTATCTTTCGATATCTTTCATTCCGCGCTCTGCTGTGGTGATCTTATCAAACAGGCATACATTGACATCCTTACTTTTGCCGCTATATTTGCAAACGAGATAATCTTCAACATGCTTCATGAACTCTTTTTTCTTCTTCAGCGTATCGGCATATTTCTCGTCAAGCATGCCTTCCAGTTCCCCACAAGCTATTCTGATCTCAGCCCATCCGTCTTTGTCCGGTATAAATGAGAAATACTCCTTGTCTCCGTCATAATGGCGATACATCTTCATCTCTTTAAGGATTGCCATATCGGCATCGGACAGTTCTCCGAACCATTTCTCTTCAACGCCATAAAAATCACATAGCCACTTCATATGGTTCTTATCCGGCTTTCTGACTCCTCTTTCCCATAGAGTAACCGTCTGCCTGGTTACGCCCATTCGCTCTGCCAATGCATTTCGTGTAAAATTGCTCTTTTCTCTAATATACTTGATACCATTCATAGCAAAAGCTCCTCTCGTTTTTTAACAGGATACGACCTGTTAACATTTGAGTGAAAGACGTAACAATACTTTTTTAGTGAAAAAACAAAAAGCATATTATATAAACTCTAATCCTGTCATATCATCCCAGTCCCCTTCCAAAATTCTACTTAACAGGGCATAAGGTATTCTGCATTTGATTATTTTGCAAGCAAATGGAACTTCCTCAGAAGCACGATCAATAGTCACAACATTCATCACTGGATCAAACGATAGTTTATGTCTGTCTATTATTATTTCAGATGGCTCTCCAGAAGATAGAGCATCTATTATTCTTTTCTTGTCATATGGATGCTTCTGCGCCCAAATAGCAAAGTCTAGTGACTGAACCATATATAAATCACCTTCTTCATTTTTCTTCATTTTGTCTAACTAGCTAGAATGAAAAACTAAAACCCGACTGAAATATCGCCTAATTACATAGAATTCATTTTAGGGGCAAATACGGGCCAAATTTATGGTGCATTTTTCCCCAAAAGATGCTATAATCCA
>JAEEGJ010013699.1_pt1 | contig 19551 bp, 17 predicted proteins | sample 8958761 | NCBI WGS metagenome assembly JAEEGJ01 (sample SAMN16246546, study PRJNA631951) | gut metagenome | biome: gut microbiome; feature: rumen; material: RS-attached | host: Bos | place: Iran: Karaj | collected 2018-10 | reverse complement strand
ATCCCCTTTCCGAGCCATAATCATCACGTCAATATACGTACACAACGTACCCCTTTTCCTTCCCTTATCATTTTCTCCGAGCAGCTTATCGTTATCCAATGCAAACTCAAACGTGATATATGAATTTTTCTCTTTGTTGTCAATGAGAGATGGCAATATCTCGTCAAACTGCATACTTGTTGCCTTTTCTGCGATAAGTTTCACCGCATCCTTATCTGTGCGGATATCAAACAGATGGTTGAGACAATGAATTTGAGAAGAAACTATATGTCCAGATGGGATATTGTTCTCGCCTTTACATTGCCACCAAGCAATATCGTACCGTTTAAAATATTCTATGGCATCCTCTTGAATCTTTGAGTAAAGATTGTTGATACAATCATAATCCCATAACACATATTTCATTTCTCCAAAATCATATTTACGCATATACTTGAACTGTTTCTTCCTTTCCGTGAAATAAAAGTCCCGTTTCATTGCTCGTCTTAGCTTGTGGTCACCATTCAGGTAAAGCAAATCACCCTTAAACTTTTGGAAAAAACATTTTGAAGCAAAAGAATTAAATTCATCCTTGCCGTTTTCGTCAGCAAATGCAAAAACAAAAGACGGCTCACAATCTTTTATCTTCAATGATTTGTCCAACAATTTGAGTTCTTGTTTTTGTTTAAGAAGCTCACGCATTTCTGTTACAAAAAGACGTTTTTTATCTCTACCTATAGTATTATCAAAACAATCAATATGTGGTCCAATGCCGGACTTCCCGGGTGTCGCGCCAAGACCTTTTTTTAGTTCAATGACAACTAATTCCTCATCATGAATGGCAATGATGTCGAAACGGGGAACTTTTTTACCTTTACTTCCATTGTATGAAAAATCCGAATTGCGACTAACAGAGTATTCGACATCCAATACAATATAGTCAGAGTCTTTCCTATTAACCAAAGATATAAGCTGTTGCTCTTTCTTTTCGTTATGTTGCATTACATCCTTCAACGAATTGTCCCACTTATCCATTATTGATTTTGCTTCGCTGAAATATTTTTGAGGGTTATCCGGAAGAAGCTTTAACATCCGATCTCTTTTCTCCCTAAACTGAGCAACTAGACCCTTGTCTTTTTTTGCCTCAGTACTTCTTTTGACGTTATAATCATTGAAATACATCTCGTCAAAATGGAAGCTTCGTGGTCTTATTTCTAAGATGTTTCCTCCTTTGTAATAGACGTTGATGTAATTATCTCGTATTTGTAGGTCTAATTCGCCATCATTTTTAATACACTCAAGTAAACCGCTAAGCTCTTTAGTCAGTCTTTTCAGAAGATTTTGTTTTAATTGTCTCATAATACATGTATTTAAAGTGGTTATTTTTTTGATTATCGGTTTTGAATTTTTTGCAAAGATACACATGGGGTGCGCAAATTTGTTTCACACCATAGAAAAATATTATTTTTGCAAAGTAGAAAACTCATTATCATGAATATCCTAAACAAGTATATCTGGCTGATAGACACGCTTTCGCATGCAGGTAGTGAGGGTTTCACGTTTGACGAGATTCGGGACAAATATACGAAATCCGACTTTATCTCGGGCGGGGGAAACTACAATATACGCACGTTCCACAACCACCGCCGCGACATAGAGGAGATTTTCCATATCAAAATTGGATGCCACTTGGAGACGTACCGATATTTCATTGAGGACCGCCAATCGATTCTCAACACGGCTTCGTTCAGGAAATGGCTGCTCGAGTCGATCTCGCTCAACAACCTGCTTTCGGAGAACGACAAAATCCGCGACCGGATAATACTTGAGGAAATTCCGTCGTCGGAGCCGAACCTCACTCTATGCCTACAAGCCATACAGCAAAACCACAAAGTCAGCTTCCTATACACCCGTTTCCAAAAACAAGACGAACTGCATTACAAGGACTTTATGCCGGTATGCCTGAAGATGTACAAACGGCGGTGGTACCTCTATGGTGGGCATACGCTCGAGGGATGCAAGATTTACGCCCTCGACAGGATGTCGGACTTCAAGCTACAAGCCGACACATTCGAACTTCCGGACGACTTCAACCCGACCGACTTCTTCGGCAGTTTCTTCGGTGTTTTCCTTGACACCAAAATCTCGCCGCAAATCATAGAGCTCAAGGTTAACAACGTCTCGGCCAAATATCTGCGTTCGCTGCCTTTGCACACAAGTCAGGAAGAGATCACGACCACCGATGAGTACAGTGTTTTCCGCCTTTATCTTCGTCCCACGCCGGATTTTATACACGAGCTGCTGACTTACGACAACAGAATCGAAATCCTCAAGCCAAAATTTCTAAGAACTCAAATCAAAGCGACTCTGCAGAATATGGCCTCGCTGTACGAGGAAAGCTGAGCGATTGATTTCGGGTGCAAAGGTACGACGAGGGGATTGCGGTTTACGAATAATAAGCCTCTCCCCTGCCCCTCTCTTAAAGGAAAGGGGGAGTTAGTGTTCGGGAGGTTTAGGGTCAACTCTTATATCGTCGCCTTTCTTAAAAGGTTGACTTCCCACTTATGATGCTCATCGCACCAACCACTACTATGAGAGCCTAGTCCTCCTATCTGCCGAGGATGTGCTATTGGCAGAATCTTATAGATCTTTCCATTAATTACGGCCTCTGTTGGAGATCCATAGCCATAGCGATTCTTATACTCCAACAACGATTTATAATCCACTCCTGTAACCGCATTGAGAAATTGTTTGATGGGAATATCACCAAGCAAAATTAGCAGTTCTGCTTTCGACTCATCCAACTCTGCAACAATCTCTTTACAACGCTCACTATCACAGAATTTTGAAGGACGGTTGGGAATCGTAACTTTATTCAAGCTGTATTTCTTCATTACAGGCATATACTCTCTTTCAATCGCATCTAATTGACCTTTATTAAGCCTTGTCTCAGGCAACAAATCGCAAAGCCACGCATCTTTTCTAGAAAACCCTAATGGAGCCAATATGTGATTATCAAGGACTTTTGCTGATGGCCCATTAAATTTCGGATCTGCAGGCTCAAGTATCCCCAGTTCCTTCGGGAAATTGATTCTATTAATAATCTCGGATGCCTCCACAGGGTTTCCATCCCAGAAGATACGAGGTTCACTGGCTACAGCCAACGCTGTACAAACAGGTCTTCGTTGCCCTGGTTTCGTCCAACGAGCATGTACCGCACTAGCATACACCCCCAACACAAACACTTTTTTGGGTGTTCTGTCTTGCTGTACTACAGGGTTTAGTTCTTCGCCAAATGGGTAATAGTATTTCATATGCATTCAATTTTAACAATGATCTTTTTGCTCTGTAGTTAAAGAAACTTTATTCACCTGTCAGAACTCTTTAGCTTAGACGTTTCTATGCTTCGTTCATAAGCTATTTCAAACCATTCAAATACTTGTCGTAATATTGCTTGTTTCTATGCGTCGCGCTTCTGAGAAATCTTTTCGGAAGTTCGCGTTAATATATAGCCGCGCATTTACGAATGGGTTTCATATTTATGGTTGCAAAGGTACGAAAAAAATTTAATGGACAACCTTACGAAGTCAACGTTTTTAGGAAAAGTGTCAACCCTTCCAGTAAAAGTGGTCAACCGATATCAGAGGGAGGAGTCAACCTAATCCGTATGGGTAGTCAAATGTTTAAAAAACAGGCCTAAAAGGAGTCAACCTTTTTCAGGAAAAACAGGCAGAAATCAACCCCACCGTTACAGTGTTACAGTGTTACAGTTCGATTTTTTGATTCCTCCAAACTCAAAAGAAAATTTTATATCTATATATTTATATATATAAATATATAGATATAAGTATAATTTTAACAAATCGGATAGCCTTATTTTGAACTGTAACACTGTAACGGTGTAACGCTCACGCCTCTTCTCGAACATAACATCATCATTATCAATCATCTGTCAGCCGCTCACACAAAACAAAGCGTCAACCCATTCAGTAAAATCCAACTACCTACCAACGCCCTACCAACGCCCTACCAACGCCCACCTAACGACCTGTAGGGATTGGGGATCTGACAGCCGAACTCGGCTGTCAGTTTGGGGGGATCTCCCACTGCCCCTCTCATAAAGGCGAGGGGAGAGATGACAGTCAGGGGGTTGCGATTATGTTGAAATTTTTTTGCGGTTTTATTCGTAGACCGCAATGGGGCGGGTGTACTTTTGCAGCGTGGTTGGGTGGGTCAAGGTTAGATGTTCAATGTTCAGAGTGTGTATGCGAAACGGTGGTTAGTGGCCGGTGGACGGGAAAGACTTAAAGCTTAAAAACAAAACCAATATGAAAAGACAAACCAACATGTACGGAGATAAAAAAACACCCTCTTCGGGTGAAGGGGGTGTTTGGATGTCTATGTACGACTGCCTATCGGGTGGAGATGACCAGGTAGTCGGTGTATTTCCAGAACTCGACGGGGTTCAGGATGCGCAGGTAGGCGGTGACACCGCTCGCCTCGAGGTCGGGCACCAGTTCGTAGCTGTTCTCGGGATGCTTGGTCACCACTTCCACCTTCTTCTTGTTGATGGCGATGGTGGTCACCTTCGTGCGGTTGATCTCCTGGAACATCTCCGTGGGCATGTCGTTCTCGGTGCTCTGGCGACGACCGATGCCGAGGAATCCGCCCTTCTTGCTCGAGATACCGGCAGCCTTCAGTTCGTCATAGCTTGCCACCACAAACCAAGCGCGGTTGGCGTCGGCAATCTGCTGGGCAATGTATTCGTCTTTTTGCTGGTTCGAGGCCGTCAGGTCGCTCACGTTCTTGTTCAGGCCCTTGATAACCACCTTGTTGTTCTCCAGTTCGGTGAGCAACTCGGCAATCTGGGTCTCCTGAGCAGAGACGCGCTCCTCGAGTTTGGTGATGTAGTCCTGCAGCTGTTTGTTCTTGCCGTTGAGGCTGTTGACGCGGCTGTTGAGCTGGGCGATCTTGGCTTTGTTGTCGGCCAGGGTCTTCTCCAGGGTCTTCATCTTCTCGGTGATCTGCTGGCGGTGGTCATAGTTGCCCTCCACGTCCTTGTTGCGCATCTCCTGCATGCTGGAGTACTGCGAGTTGATGGCGTTGAGGTTGGTGTCGATTTCGTTGAGCATGAGGAACAACTCGTCAATCTCGCCGTCTTTGGCGTCGACCACACCCTGCAGCGAGTCGATAGTGGCTTTCTGGGCTTCAAGCTCTTTCTTGTTACAGGCGGTCATCGCCACCGTGAACATCATCAGGCCAAGGGCCAAAAGAATTTTCTTCATTTTCTATTGTGCTTTTTGTGTTTATTTTCAGTCTGTTCTTTACGTTTTTACCCTTTTTGGGTTACTCTTATAACGCTATCAGATGTCCTTTATTGTGATACGGTGTGCAAAAATCATGTTAAAATATCTTAAACGAATCCATATTATAATTTTAGGCGGTGACTTTTTTGACACCTTCCGGTCCGGTTCCCCTCCGGTCCCCCTCCGGTCCCGCTCCGCTCCCCCTCCTATCAAATGGGTAGGAATTGGAGAGGGGGTGCGAGGCGGATGTGGGGGAGGAGGGTCTCGGATCCGGGATGTAGTTTTTTTATTTTGGCGGGTGACGAAAAATGTGTATCTTTGCATCGCAATCAGTATGTGTACCGACTATGGAAAATAACAATGACAATGGGGTTAAAGAACCTGTTGTAAAGCTTGAAAATGTGGTGATTAGCTACGACGGGGTGCCGCTTTTGAAGGATGTGAACCTACGTCTGGAGGAGGGCGAATTTGCCTATCTGATAGGCAAAAGCGGGGCCGGCAAGACCTCCCTGTTGCGGTCGCTCTATGCCGACCAGCCCATCGAGAGCGGTACGGCACAGGTGTGTGGCTTCGACGTGGTCAATATGCGTCGCAGCAAGGTGCCCCAGCTCCGCCGCCGCATTGGCATCGTGTTCCAGGACTTCCGCCTGCTCTACGACCGCAATGTCTTCGCAAACCTCGAGTTTGTGCTGCGCGCCACGGGATGGAAACGCCGCGACGAGATGGCCGCGCGCATCGACGAGGTGCTGTCGGCGGTGGGCATTGCAGGCAAGGCGGGTGAACTGCCGAGCCGCCTGTCGGAAGGCGAACGGCAGCGTGTAGGCATCGCCAGGGCGCTGATCAACCGTCCGTCGCTGATACTGGCCGACGAGCCCACGGGCAACCTCGACCCGGTGACCTCGGCGGAAATCATGCAGCTCATCCTCGACGCCGGTCGCAGCACGGGCGCCACCATGCTGGTGTCGACGCACGACTTCATGATGATCGACCGCTTCCCGCAGCGCGTAGTGGTGTGCGAAGAGGGTACGGTGCGCGATACCGAATAGCTGTGCACAATAAATGGCAAGAAAACACGTTATAGAAGCACTAAAAGAAAAACAGATCGAAAGATGAAGAAGATAATGATGCTTACGCTGGCGCTGCTGGTGGCCTTCGGAGGCGCTATGGCGCAGGGCAACAAAGGCAAAGGCAAGAAGAAAGACTCGCCGGTGATTGAAGGCCGTCAGAAGATACGCCAGAGCGACTACCGCTCGTTCGACCGTTTCACGCAGTTCGGCACCAAGGACACGGCTCGCTACTACTGCGCGTTCGACTACTCGCGCTTGGGCGAGATGGCCACGCAGAAAAAGGCCGACTGGGGCGAGATGCAGCCGGTGATTAACTACCTGCAAAATGTGTCGCGCGCCACGATGAGTATCTGCTTCCTCTACGCCGTCAATCCCTCGGTGCTGGACCCCGCCACGCATGAACGCTTGGCCGCCCAGGGACAGAAGGAGGCGCTCGAGGCTATGGCTGCCTTCGAGAAATGGAAACAGCGCCAGCAGCTGCGCAACAAGGTGCAGTACAAGGTGGCGGAGATTGACTACCGCTACTTCAAGGGCGCCTACTATAACGACGATGCCTCGGCCGGCGATGTGCTGCACGCAGGCGTCATCATGTACTTCGGCTCGAAGAAGAAACCGCTGATTTCCGTCGAGACCGACAACCGCGTGTTCAACGACATCAAGTTCTTCCCCAACGACGCCACGGTGGTGGATTCGTGGGGCACGATGCTCGACGAACTGGCTGACTATCTGAAAGAAAACGACCGCAAGGGAGTGTTGCTGACCGGCTACACCGACAACCAAGGTACCGAGGCCTACATCATGGGCCTGTCGCGGCAGCGCGCCGTCGAGGTGAAGAAGGAATTGCTGAAACGCGGCATCGACGCCAACCGCGTCGAGGTGGAGGCCAAGGGCGATGCCGACCCGATTGGCGACAACGCAACCTACGAGGGGCGTATTCAGAACAACCGCGTGAGCGTCAAGATACAGTAGTGAATAAAGACATCTACCGCCGGATATGTGAAACAGAGGGGTTGCGAATCCCTCTGTTTCAGCAATATTGGTGGATGGAAACGGTGTGTGCCGGCAAACGGTGGGAGGTGCTGCTCGTCCGCGAGGGCGACCGCGTGCGGGGGGCGTGGCCCTACCTCTGCGGAAGCCGTATGGGACTGCGCTATGTGTTGCTGCCGCAGCTGACGATGTTCGGCGGCCCTTGGCTGGCCGACAGTGCTGATAGAGAGGCGCTTGTTTTCTTGGTGCAGCAGTTCGCGGAACTGAAGCCGGCCCTGTGTCTACAGCGGCTGGCACCATCGGTGACGTCGGCAAAGCCTTTCGCATTGCTGAACTGCAAGGTGTCGCGTCGCAGTACCTACCGGTTTGATTTGCAGCGTAGTGTTCCAGAGTTGATGGCCGCGGCGTCGGAGCTGCGCCGTCGCGACTACAAGCGGCTCGACGCGCAGTTGCACATCGATACAGATATCGATGCAACGCTCTTTGCCGATATGCATGCTGACTACTGGCGTCGTCGCGGAAAGCGTGATTTGGTGGGGCGCGACCTTATCGTGCGGGTCTGCACGGAAGCCGTCGGGCGTGGTCAGGGAATTCTGGCCGGTGCCCGTGACGGTGACGGCCGGTTGCATGCCGCGCTCTTCGCACCCTACGACCAGGAGAGCGCCTATCTGCTGCTCTCGGCCATTGGCCCGGAGGCGCCGCGCAATGTGATGAGCTACCTGATCTGGAAGGTGTTGGCGTTGATACAGGACCGCACGCGGTGGTTTGACTTCGAGGGCGGCGCCGAGGAAGGGGTGGGGCGCTACTACCGCTCGTTTGGGGCCGAAAAGGTTGAATATCTGCAACTCATGCGGGCTGCTAACCCATTGCTAGCAAAACTACTGAAATGAATGTCAAGCTCATAGTAGTGTCGAAAACAGATGTGCCGTACATCCAGACCGGTATCGACGAGTATGTCGGCCGGCTGAAGCACTATTGCGACTTTGAACTGGTGACCATACCGGCGTTGAAGAACGCTGGCAAGGCTACGCCGGAAGAGGTGAAAGAAAAAGAAGGAGAATTGATTCTGAAGCAGTTGGCGAAGGTTGACCAGGCGGTGCTGCTCGATGAGCATGGCAAGGAATACACCTCCGTGGGCTTTTCGGAGTACTTGCAGAAGCAGATGAATGCCGGAGTGCGCTCGCTGGCGTTTGTCATCGGGGGTGCCTATGGCTTTTCCCTGGCGGTGTATGCTGCTGCACAACATCGTATCTCACTGTCGCAGATGACATTCAATCATCAGATGGTGCGCCTGTTCTTCCTGGAGCAGCTCTATCGTGCCCACACCATCCTGCGCCACGAGAAATACCACAACGCTTAGTTATACCCCCTTGGGGATGAAGTCCAGGATGGCATACTGCTCGTCGAAGCGTATGTCTCGCAGCGTTACATGGTCGAATAGCGTTCCGGCTTGGGCGTTCTTGCTCAGGCAGAGCAAGATGCGGTTGTCGCTCAGCGGTTCGATGAGTTCTCCGCCCGGGCGGCTCTTCGCCATGTTGATGGCTTGGCGTATCATGAAGTCGATGCCGGCGCCGCCGTTGTAGGAGAGGTAGATGTCGCTGTCAACGATCTGATCGACAGTCAGGTCGATACCAACATTGGCGGTTTTGAAAAGCACGTTGACGTCGTAGGTGATGCGGACGGTGTGCGGGCCCCCATACATCATGGGCAGTGCGCGGCCGGCTTTCTTCTCGATGAGGTCGCTGATTTCTTGATAAGTGAGTCTGAGTTCCATGGGTATATCTGTCTGTGGTACTGGTTATTCGTTGGGGAGCACCATGCCGGTGTTGTAGGCAAAGTAGCGGGTAATGGGCTCTGCAAAACTCTTTGAGACGGGGATGATTTTGGGGGTGTGGTTGAGTTCGAGCACCAGTCCGAGGTTGTCCTTGCGCATCAGGCGCACATTCTCGACGTTGACCATGTAGCCGCGGTGGCAGCGCATGAAGCAGGTGCCTTCGAAGCTTTTCTCGATGTTTTTCATGGAGTTGAGGAGAATGAGGGTCTCCTCTTTGTCATCGTTGAGGTAGTGGATGTTGACATAGTTGTCGGCAGCCTCGATATATAGCACGTTGCTACTCTTGGTCGAGAGGGCCAAGTGGTTGCTTTTGTTGAAGAAGTTGATGATGGAGTCGGTGCTTGATTGGGATCCAGCTCCCTGTTTTTCAAGCAGCTGGCGCGTGGTTTGTAGGTCGCGCTTGGTCTCGTTGAGCAGGAATACCAGATAGGAGATGACGTAGGGGACAATCTGGAGGCTGACGAAGCCCAACGAGAGGTCGCCGACAAGCGGAGCGAGTTGCACGGCACCGGCGCCTCCGATGGCCCAAAAGACGAGGGCCATTACTGATATACAGAGCAATAGCTCGGCGATAAGCCAAATGAAATAGCCTGCAGTTTGGAACCACTGCCATTTATAGATGAAGAACAGCATGGCGCGGCTCATTATAAGGATGCCTAAACCCACTGTGAAACAGATGGATACCTGCCCCAATGGTGATAGGGATGTGTGCTGGCTTGTGTACTGTGTCAAGCTGGTCGGCTGGCCGAACACAACCAATAGAATTGTGAATGCCATGGTGAGTGCCAAAAACAGAATTATGGAGTCTCGGTGCCCCAAAAAGCGCGTGATGGGGGTGCTTCCCCGTTGTTGGCCAATGGTAATGTCTGTCATTTTTCGCCCATTATTTGATATTTTCGCCCATAATAACGCTATTTGGTCAAAGATATTGCGATTTCTGCCGAATTTAACTTTTCTATTTTATATTATTGTCGTTTCTTTGCATCCGAATTAATAAAAATTAAGATAACTAATCACGGGCGATAACACACTGCAAGCACAGTATTGCCCATAAAAATGATAACATGAAAATACTAGGAACAGGAAGTGCATTACCTAAACACACGGTGACAAACGATATGCTGTCGGAGTATGTGGAGACGAGCGATGAGTGGATCACCACGAGAACCGGCATCAAATCGCGCCAGATTATCACCACGGAACGTTTCGAAGAGATTGCTGCCCTGGCAGGACAGCGTGCCATCGAAGCCGCCGGACTGGTACCGGAGGATATCGATTTCATTATATGCCACAATGTCTGCAATGTGTATGTAACACCTTCATTGGCAGCTCTCGTGCAGCACATCCTTGGCATCAAGGGACCCAACTGCCCCACCATGGATCTTAATTCGGCATGTGCCGGTTTCACCTATGGCCTGGATATTTGCGACGCTTTCCTCGAGACGGGTCGCGCAAAACATATCCTCTATATTTGTGCCGAGGAGGTGACCCGCATGGTCGACTGGACACAGCGCGAGACCTGTGTGCTTTTCGGCGATGCTGCTGGCGCACTGGTGCTCGGCAAAGGCGACAACTATCTGGCCAGCAAGCTGACATCCACCCCGATGCCGGATGTCATCTACTATCGACTCCCCTGCGAACCTACCCCGTTTGAGACAGGAGAAGGCATTGACACCCACAAGGCTATGCAGCTCAAAGGCCGTGAGGTGTTCCGCATGGCGGTCACCTCCGCCCAGCGTGACATCAAGGACGTGGTTGCCAAAGCTGGACTTCAGCTTGAAGATATAGACCATTTCCTTCTGCATCAGGCCAATATGCGCATCGTGGATGCTATCAAGCAAAACTTCGACCTGCCGCAGGAGCGTTTCCACCACAACATTGAGTATCGCGGCAACACCTCCTCGGCCAGCATCCCGGTGCTGCTCGACGAGATTATACGCGAGGGCAAGGTCAAGCGTGGCGACCTGATGGTCTTCAACGGTTTCGGTGCCGGCTTCGTCACCAGCGCCGCAGTAGTAAGATATTAATGAAAACATTATATAATATGAACAGAGTATTTATTACGGGGGTGGGATGCATCACCCCACTTGGAAACAATATCAATGAGCTGTGGAACAGCTTGATAAACGGAGTCTGCGGTATCGATTTCATCCAGCAGATAGACCGTACCGACCTGCCGGTGAAGATTGCTGCCGAGGTAAAAGACTTCAAACCCGAGGACTTTGGCATCGACAAGACCATGATTCGCCACAACGACCGCTTCGCACTCTTTGCCCTGGCCGCCGCCGCACAGGCTATGGCCGACAGTGGCTTGAGGGTGGGGGAGGACATCGACCCTCGCCGTTTTGGCACCGCCATCGGCAGTGGTATCGGTGGCATCAAGACCTTCGAGCGTGAGCACGCCAGCAAATTGCAGTACGGTCTGCGCCGCATTTCGCCGCTTTTCATACCCGAGATGATCAGCAATATCGCGGGCGGCAATGTGGCCATCACCTATAACGCCCAGGGCCCCAACATTCCCGTCGTGACGGCCTGTGCCACAGGCACCCACAGCGTGGGCGAGGCCTATCGCCTCATCCATGAGGGTCGTGCCGATGCCGTCATCACAGGCGGCACCGAGGCGGCCATCTGCGAGATGGCTGTGGGCGGCTTCAACAACATGAAGGCTCTCACCCAGGCCGAGGACCCCATGGCCGCATCGCTGCCTTTCGACGCTCGCCGCAAAGGCTTCGTCCTTGGCGAAGGTTGTGGTATACTCATCCTTGAGAGCGAGACACTTGCCAAGCGTCGTGGTGCCAAGATCTATGCCGAGGTGGCGGGCTATGGCAACACATGCGATGCCTACCACTACACCGCCCCGCACCCTGATTGTCGTGGCGGCGCCGAGTCCATGCGGCTGGCCCTCGAAGAGGCTGGTTTCAAGAGCGACGAGCATCTGTATATCAACGCTCACGGCACCGGTACTCCCCTCAACGACAAGGGCGAAACCAAGGGCATCAAGGTTGCCCTCGGTGAGGAGGGAGCCCGCAAGGCGATGATCAGCAGCACCAAGTCCATGCATGGCCACATGCTGGGCGCCACCGGTGCCGTCGAGTTGATTATTAGCGCCCTTGTGCTGAAGAATGGCGTCATCCCGCCGACCATCCACCTCGACCAGCCCGACCCCGAATGCGACCTTGACTACACGCCGCACACCGCCCGTCAGTGGCAGGCCGACGTAGCCATCAGCAACACCTTCGGCTTCGGTGGCAACAACGCCACCGTGGCCCTTCGTAGAGTATAAACACGTAAAAGCACAATACAATGAACGTACTTAACAGAGACGACATCAAGACCTTCCTGCCCCATCGCGAGCCTATGTTGCTCATCGACGACGTGACGATGGAAGGCGACACCGCCATCGCCCACTACCATGTGCGTGGCGACGAGTTCTTCCTGCAGGGCCATTTCCCCGGTAACCCCGTGGTTCCCGGCGTTATCCAGTGCGAGATTATGGCTCAGTCGAGCTGCATCCTGGTGCGCGACGAGCTTGTCGGCCGCACGCCCCTCTACAGCGGCATCAACAATGTGCGCTTCCGCCAGCCGGTCCGTCCGGGCGACACCATGGAAATCCGCGCCCGTATCACCAGCCGTCGCGGCATGATTTTCTTCGTCGACGCCAAAGCCAGCGTGAACGGAAAGGCCTGCTGCCAGGGTGAACTCACCTTTGCACTCATCGACAATCCTCAAAAATAAACTGATATGAAGCTTTTAGAGAACAAGATAGCCCTTATCACCGGTGCCTCGCGCGGCATCGGCAAACGCACCGCCCAGCTCTTCGCCGAGCATGGTGCCACCGTGATTTTCACCGACCTGCAGGAGAACGACGCCAGCCGTGAGCTGCTCGCCGAACTGCGTCAGCACAGCCCCAAGAGCACCTTCATCGCCAGCAACGCCGCCGACTACGACCAGACCATGGCCGTCGCCGAGCAGGTGCAGAAGGAGTTCGGCCGCCTCGATGCCCTTGTCAACAACGCAGGCATCACCCGCGACACCCTCCTGCTCCGCATGAGCCCCAAGGACTGGGACCTCGTTCTCGAGGTCAACCTCCGCTCCGTCTTCAACTATTGCAAGGCTTTCGCCCCCATGATGCTCAAGCAGCGCTCGGGCTCCATCATCAACACCAGCTCGGTGGTGGGCGTCAACGGCAACCCGGGCCAGTGCAACTACTCCGCCTCCAAGGCCGGCATTATCGGCTTCAGCAAGAGCCTCGCCAAGGAGTTGGGTTCCCGTGGCATCCGCGTCAACGCCATCGCCCCCGGCCTTATCGAATCGGCCATGACCCAGGCCATGCCCAAGGAAGCCCACGACAAGTGGCTTGCCGAGATACCGCTGCGCCGCGGCGGCACTGACCTCGACATCGCCCGCACCTCGCTCTTCCTCGCCTCCGACCTCTCCGAGTACATCACCGGACAAGTAATCTGTGTTGATGGTGGCGTCTCGCTATAAGATTGTTCAGGGTGTCAGGCTTTTGAAGCCCGACACCCTTGTTTTTCTCGCCCTTGCGGCCTGGTGGGTGCTCAACCTTTTGCAGGCCGCCTTCACCGGTCTTGCCGACGATGAGGGCTACTATTGGTATTTCTCACAGCACCTTGACTGGGGCTATTTCGACCATCCGCCCATGGTGGCGCTGCTGGTCTGGCTCTCGTCGTGGCTTCCGGGCGGTCTGGGTGTGCGTTTCTTCGCCACGCTTCTCCAGCCGCTCTACCTGTGGCTTTTCTGGCGCCTGATACGTCCCGCCGACGCCACGCGCCGCGATGCTGTCGCCTATTTCCTCATCTGCTTCTCGCAGCCGCTGTTGCAACTCTACGGCTTCCTCGCCGTACCCGACGCGCCGCTGCTGATGTTCACGGTACTCTTCCTGTGGGCCTACAAGCGTTTTCTCGACCGAGGCAACATGCTTAATGCCACCCTGATGGGTCTCTCTGTGGCGCTGCTGGGCTACAGCAAGTACCATGGCGCCCTGGTGGTGGCCCTGGTGCTGCTCTCCAATCCGCGTCTTTTCCGTCGCTGGCAGCTCTGGTTTGCCGGACTGGTGGCCCTGGTGCTCTTCCTGCCCCACCTCTGGTGGCAGTACGGCCACGACTGGGTCTCCTTCCGCTACCACCTGGTCGACCGCAATGCGTGGGAGTACAGTCCTGCCTTCACTCTTGAATTCATCGTCACACTCTTGGTGCTTTTCAACCCCCTCTGGCTTTGGCACTATTGGAAAGGCTTCCGCCGCCGTGACCCGCAACTTGGCGACACCACTGTGGCGTTCCGCCGCAGCCTGCTGTTCCTCCTGTGCGGCTTCCTGCTCTTCTTCCTGCTCTCCACCTTCCGCGGACGGGTGCAGGCACAGTGGGTGATTCCGGCCGTCTTTCCGCTGGTGGCCCTGCTCTTTGCCGCCGGACGCCGCTCGCGCTATGTGCATGTCGCCGGATGGGTGGTCTTCGGACTCTTCCTCGCCGTGCGACTGGTGGTGATGGTCAACCCCTTCGACCTCAAGGGCGAGGTGTTCAACCAGCCCGCCAAGTACCGTGCCATTGCCCAGATGGCCGACGGGCGTCCCGTGCAGTTCAACAGCTATACTGCCGCCGCCAAATACGCCTACTATACTGGCCAGCCTTCCTACTGCACCCCCTTCTACTACTACCGTCAGAGTCAGTGGATGTACGACACCTCCGACCGCGCCTTCAACGGCCGCGAGACCGTCCTTGCCGGCTACGGCGAAATAGGCGGCGACACGCTCCACCTGCCCGACGGCACCATGCTGACCTACTGTGCGATGCCTGCCTACACGCCCACGCGCGAACTGCAGGTCAAGTGCCTCACGCCCATCAACTTCGCGCTGCCCTACCTGCACGGTGACGACACCTCGCGCCTCACCTACCGGCTCGACCCACTGACGCTGCGCCTTGCCGTCAGCAATCCATACAGTTACGACATCTGTCCCTCTGAAGAACATCCCATCTGGGTGTGGTTCTACTTCCATGTGCGGCAGAACGTCTCCCTCTATGCCAACAGCCTGTTGGCCGACACCCTGCGTGCGGGCACGGTCACCGTCATCGACCAGCCGCTGGTCTTTCAGCGCGCCCTTGCCGCCAAGATGCCTGACGGCGAGCACATCACCGGCTTCGCCATCGGCCGCCTCGGTGTGGCGCCGCCGCAGTGCAGCCCCAAGTTCCGCACCCTCGTGGCCAACGGCCCCGACACCCTGCACATCACCTTGCCATAAACCTGAAAAACCTTATCATTATGAATAACACCATAGATATCCTGCTGCAGCACCGTTCCGTGCGCCGCTTCACCTCCGAGGCCGTCGACGACGAGCTCCTTGGCCAGATTATTGACTGCGGCCTGCGTGCCTCCAACACCGGCAATATGCAGCTCTACAGCGTTATAGCCACTCGTCAGGAGCCGCTTCGCTCTGAACTCTGCAAGCTGCACTTCGGCCAGTGCGCCACCGCGCCGCTCTGGCTCACTATATGCACCGACGTGGCCCGCTACCACCAGTACTGCCGTGTCAACCAGTGCGATGAGCCCTACGGCAACCTGCTGTGGTTCGTCTCGGCCCTTGTCGACGCCTCGCTCTGCGCGCAGAACATCTGTGTTGCTGCCGAAGCCAAGGGGTTGGGATTCTGCTACCTGGGCACCGTCAACTACAACACGCGCCAGATTGCCGAACTCCTCCAGTGCCCCAAAGGCGTGGTGCCTGTTATCGCCATCGCCATGGGCCATCCCGACGAGGAACCCCGATTCAGCGAACGCCTCGGGCGCGACGCCGTCCTCCACAGCGAGACCTACCATGTGCCCACCGATGACGAACTGGTGGCCAGCCATAAGGTGCGCGACGAGCACCCCTTCAACCGTCAGATGGTTGTCGAGAACGGCACACGCAACTACTGCGAGATATTCACCACCAAACGTTATCCGCACCAGATGAACGTCGCCGTCAGCCGCGACTTGCTCAACTTTTTAAAAGACAGTGATATGTGGGATTTTTAACCTAATCCGCACCCCATTCTCTCCGCACCTCCTTCGCATCTCGGAGTGCAATGAGCGGAGCGGGACCAGAGGGGGACCGGAGGGGAACCGGACAAGAACCTGAAAAACATGTGTTTGTGAAGCTGTTATTTAAATGATTGAAAATCAGTACAGTCTGATGGGAATGAAAAAAATATGGAGAAGAGTTGAATGTTAAAAAAGATTCCGCGTGGGCACTTTTTTGGGCCATGTCGGGATTTTAACGTATATTTGCATTTTATAAACTAAAAATAACTATGAGTTTGAAGATTGTTGTACTTGCCAAGCAGGTGCCTGACACCAGGAATGTTGGCAAGGATGCTATGACGGCAGAGGGAACGGTGAACCGCGCTGCCCTGCCCGCCATTTTTAACCCCGAAGACCTGAATGCCTTGGAACAGGCGCTGCGCTTGAAGGAGAAAGACCCCGGCACCACCGTGGGGCTGCTGACCATGGGTCCGCCGCGTGCCGGCGAGATTATCCGTGAGGGTCTCTACCGCGGCGCTGACACCGGCTGGTTGCTGACCGACCGCCTCTTTGCTGGAGCCGACACCCTTGCCACCAGCTATGCATTGGCCACCGCCATCAAGAAGATTGGCGACGTAGACCTCGTCATCGGCGGCCGCCAGGCCATCGACGGCGACACCGCACAGGTGGGTCCGCAGGTGGCTCAGAAGCTGGGATTGAACCAGGTGACTTACGCCGAGGAGATTCTCAAGGTGGAAAATGGCAAAGCTACCATCCGCCGCATGATTGACGGCGGCGTGGAGGTGGTGGAAGCGCCGCTGCCCTTGGTGGTGACCGTCAACGGGAGCGCCGCCGAGTGCCGTCCCGCCAACGCCAAGCTGGTGATGAAGTACAAGTATGCCGCCTGCCCGCTGGAGGTGGCTGAAGACGACAACCGCAAGGACCTGCGTGCCGAGCGGCCGTACCTCAACCTCACGCAGTGGAGCGTGGCCGACGTGGACGGTGACCCTGCACAGTGCGGCATGAGCGGCTCGCCGACCAAGGTCAAGGAGGTGCAGAGTATCGCCTTCCAGGCCAAGGAGAGCAAGAGTCTCACGGGAGCCGATGCCGATATCGACGGCCTCATCAAAGAGTTGTTAAACGACAAAATCATTGGCTAACATGAACAACGTATTCGTATATATAGAAATCGAAGGAACGGAAGTGCGCGAGGTGTCGCAGGAACTTCTGACCAAGGGCCGCAAGCTGGCCAACGAACTGGGTGTGGAGCTCCACGCTGTGGTGATTGGCACCGGCATCAAGGGCAAGGTCGAGGAGCAGGTGCTGCCCTACGGCATCGACAAGCTCTTCGTCTTCGACGCCCCCGAACTTTTCCCCTACACCTCGGCGCCGCACACCGACATTGTGGTGAACCTCTTCAAGGAGGAGCAGCCGCAGATATGCCTGATGGGCGCCACCGTCATCGGCCGCGACCTGGGTCCGCGTGTCTCGTCGAGCCTCACCAGCGGCCTCACCGCCGACTGCACGCAGCTCGAGATTGGTCCCTACGAGGACAAGAAGAGCGGCAAGACCTATGACAACCTGCTGTACCAGATTCGTCCCGCTTTCGGCGGCAACATCGTGGCCACCATCGTCAACCCCGACCACCGTCCGCAGATGGCGACGGTGCGTAGCGGCGTTATGCAAAAAGCCCTCTATGAAGGTGGTTGCAAGAAAGAGGTCGTTTACCCCGAGGTGAATAAGTATGTGAGCCCCGAGGCTTTCGTGGTGCGTGTACTCGACCACCATGTGGAGGCCGCCAAGCACAACCTCAAGGGCGCTCCTATCGTGGTCAGCGGTGGCTACGGCGTGGGCTCCAAAGAGGGCTTCGACATGCTCTTCGAGTTGGCTAAGGTGCTTCACGGCGAGGTAGGCGGCAGCCGTGCCGCCGTCGACGCCGGCTGGATTGACAACGACCGCCAGATTGGCCAGACGGGCGTCACCGTGCATCCCAAGGTGTACATCGCCTGCGGCATCAGCGGACAGATACAGCACATCGCCGGCATGCAGGACTCGGGCATCATCATCAGCATCAACAGCGACCCCGAGGCCCCCATCAACAAGATTGCCGACTATGTCATCACCGGCACCGTCGAGGACGTTGTCCCGAAACTCATCAAGTATTACAAACAAAACAGCAAATAAGCCATGGCAAACTACTATACCGACCACCCGGAGATTGCGTTCCACCTGGAGCATCCGCAAATGAAGCGCCTGGTCGAGCTTCGCGAAAAGAGTTACGAGGACGCCCAGAAGGGTATCGACTACGCCCCCGTCGACTTCGAGGATACCATTGAGAACTACCGCCGCATCCTTGAAATCACCGGCGATGTGGCCGCCAACGTCATCGAGCCTAACGCCGAGAGCGTCGACCTCGAAGGTCCGCACTTGGAGAACAACCGCATGGTCTACGCCTCGAAGACTAAGGAGAACCTAGATGTCACCCGCAAAGCCGGCCTCTACGGCGTCTCCATGCCGCGCCGCTATGGCGGACTGAACCTCCCCTCCGTCATCTTCTCCATGATGAGCGAAATCATCAGCGCCGCCGACGCCGGCTTCCAGAACATCTGGAGCCTGCAGAGCTGCATCGACACCCTTTATGAGTTCGGCAGCGAAGAGCAGCGCCAGAAGTACATCCCCCGCATCTGCGCCGGCGAGACCATGAGCATGGACCTCACCGAGCCCGACGCCGGCAGCGACCTGCAGCGCGTGATGCTCAAAGCTACCTTTGACGAGAAAGAGAACTGCTGGCGTCTGAACGGCGTGAAGCGCTTTATCACCAACGGTGACTCGGACATTCACCTCGTCCTCGCCCGCAGCGAGGAGGGCACCAAGGACGGCCGCGGCCTTTCCATGTTCATCTACGACAAGCGCAACGGCGGCGTCGACGTGCGCCACATCGAGCACAAGCTCGGCATCCACGGCAGCCCCACCTGCGAGCTCACCTATAAGAACGCTAAAGCCGAACTCTGTGGTGACCGCAAGATGGGCCTCATCAAATACGTTATGGCCCTGATGAACGGTGCCCGTCTTGGCATCGCTGCCCAGAGCGTCGGCGTGGAGCAGGAAGCCTACAACGAAGGTCTGGCTTACGCTCGCGAACGTGCCCAGTTTGGCCAGAAAATTATCAACTTCCCCGCCGTCTACGATATGCTCTCCCGTATGAAAGCCAAACTCGATGCCGGCCGCAGCCTGCTCTACCAGACCGCCCGCTACGTCGACCTCTACAAGAGCCTCGAGGACATCCAGCGCGACCGCAAGCTCACTCCCGAGGAGCGCACCGAGATGAAAACCTATAGTCGCCTGGCCGACGCCTTCACCCCCATTG
>JAEEGJ010013697.1_pt1 | contig 19551 bp, 11 predicted proteins | sample 8958761 | NCBI WGS metagenome assembly JAEEGJ01 (sample SAMN16246546, study PRJNA631951) | gut metagenome | biome: gut microbiome; feature: rumen; material: RS-attached | host: Bos | place: Iran: Karaj | collected 2018-10 | reverse complement strand
TAAAAGTATCCTCCGGCAGCACCGGCTTCGTACCCGGCGTTCGAAATATAATAAGTCGTCCACAGCAGTGAATCGAATGCGACATCTATACTGTCCTGGCGTTCGTAATGGAGGGTGGCGGCAACTTGCGTATGGGCGCTGTCATAGTACCAGTCATTGGGATAATTCCTGAGTTCGGACTCAATGTTCCTCATGTATTTTTCCGCCTGACGGTAAAGGGCTCTTTTATGAATTTCACCTAAATGTCCAGAATCAAGGAATGTGTCGGCATCGGTTAAGTCATTGCCCAACAGCCCCTTGATGATTTTCCGGTGGACCCGTTTAGGATAAACCTGGAACCTCGGCAGCACCCAATGCAAGGAAACCGTGTAAAACCTGTTGCTGTCGCGTTCCGTTCCATAATTGGTAAATTGCAAACAGCCCTTCATTTTTGTGGGGTCGCACTCAATCAATTCGTCGTCATGTAAGGCAATCTCCGCTTTGATCCGCTCCAGATCATCCGGAGCCTGCAATGCAACGGTCGGTTCCGTTTTGGGGGCTTCTTCCGATTCTTTGGAACTGCTTTTGAAAAAAATAAGTGGGCAGACAATTACCGCGATAAGGTATGCTGCCGATAAAAACGAGCTTGCGATTTTTTTTGCCTTGGAACCCGTTGGACTCGGCCTGTTCATAATAGCGAGCACGAACGCCACTACGGCAAGCGGAAGCAAGAATAGGTACATTCCGCCTCGCGACACAAGGCCAATGAGAATCCCTGCCATGATAAAAAGAGTTTCAAAAACTGCCATATTTTATACCCCCCATTTCAGGTGCGCTGACTTGAACACTTCAGCGGTATTCAAGATGCTGATAACACATTTTTTTACGTTCTTGGTGTTCGGATATTCCTTTACACCGTTTTTATTGAGCATACGAATCACCTCCGTAGATTTTACCACATTGCTAGTATTCTGTTCGTCTGTCGATATCGACTTGTTCATTGCACCGATTTGACCATCCGTGGTAAAATTAGGTCCACCAGACATCCCAAGCCGTAATTTTCCCGTCATGCGATAAAAGCTGTCGTTGCCATCAGAACGATACAGCAAACGGATGTTCAACGGGATAATCGTCAACTCATGTTCAACGAACGGCTCAGGGTAACCATATGATGTCAGTTTTTCCCCGATAGGCAATTCAGCGTGCGCAATACGGCATACCATAGGTATTTCGACCGGTCTTTCGTTCAGCTTCAACAGAACGAGATCTGATTCCAAATCGTAATCCACGATATGAGTCTGGTAACACGTATCGTTCTTGATATCGTAATAACACGTTCTTTCAAATTCCGCAACGACATGATACGCTGTCACGATGTACTTGCTGTTAACGAAGAACCCCGTGCCGTTGCGCATATCGCCGGCAAAGGACATGGTGACGAAAGAAAGGATGATACCGATTAGCAGTTTCATTAGCGTTTTGATTGGAAGTGGAGATATTCTCGGGATGTATACTGGCTTTCCCACTTTACCTTGTAGCCTTTGGGTAGGGTTCCTTCGAGGATTTTCACGACTCGTCTTCTCTTGTAGTATGGTAGGTCCACGAGGCTGATATCGACAGCTCGACCTGTTTTATGATGGGACCACTTGTCATGTCTATCGAAGGAGTCATGGGCGGATATAATGGTCGGGGCGAAGTCCTCTCCGAACTGGCTTTTGAACACTTTGATGACATACACGAGACCACGTTCAAGGGCGGGTGTAAGCTCCATGACGACATAGCTCTTCTGGATGGTGTTCTCCATGATGTAGTCATGGTTTTCACCCACTTGGACAGGGACATTGGTTCGGAAGTCATAGTTTTCTTCCTGGGTCTTGGGTTCCCTACGCTCGGGATTCGAATATGTCTGTTCTGCTACAGGTCTATGGGACCAGCTGCTGTTAGGTGATTCGGGTCTATACGGATCGAAGATGAGCTTATAACCCACGATAATCATGATGGCAATCATGATTAAGCCGAGGAAGATTTTGATAAGGTTGACAAGGCATCCCATGGTGACAACTCCGTTGTTGATGGTTCACTTCCCGTATTGTTCCTCATAGAGGCGTTGCAAAGCCTCCTTGTATTGTGCGTCTCGTTCGGCCTCGATTTTCTGTTTCTGGATTTCTTGCGAGTGGTTCACATAAGGGTTCTTGTTGTGCCTGTTAGTTGCGAGGGCTAGCAAGACGACTGCGAGAACGATGATGATGAGCAAGACCACCTGCGTGAAGAAATACGTTATGCGTTCTAGGATGTTACTGATGAAGTCAAACATGGTTATGCCTCTGTTGGTTTTCCTCTCTGTATAATTATCGATGGATATCCCGCCAATGTAAAGCAAGTCAGTAAAAAAAATTGTAAATGCAAAAGGGGCTTTCGCCTCCCCCCCCCCTTTTATTTGTTTTCTCTCGGCTTATAAAAAGTTCCCTATAAGATGCAAACGGATTATTTATATTTTTAGTAAAAATGCTCATCGGGAGTAATTATGAAAGCAAAATTTCTATCAGACATTCATTACGACTACGCTCGTGAGGAAAAGCAAAAACAAATTGAAGCGTATGGCAAAGATGCAGATTTACTGTTGATTGCAGGCGACTTTGGAAACTCGCTTGAAACAATCAAGGAATGCCTGTCGTTCCTATCCAAGTCGTGCAAGAGGTTTGTCTTTGTCCTTGGCAACCACGACTTGACCGTGGAATGGGACAAGGATATCGACACGACTGAAGAAAAGATGAAGCGTATATACGACTTTACCCGCAAGCTAGGAAACGCCACCCTCTTGGGTTACCGTGAAAATCTTACCATGGTTGACAATATCCTCATTGGCGGAACGATGGGTATGTGGGATTTCCATCGGAATGTATGGGATTACTCACCGTATGACGATTTCATTGAGTACGATTGGAAGACAAGGTGGTTTGATGGCAAATACTGGGGAAAGGATGTTGCCCTCGAAAAGATCCGTGAAGACGAGAGAATTAAAGTCGATTACATCACCAAGGCAAGGCCTACGATTGTATTGACCCATTTCGCTCCATGGCCGTGCGCCACGAACCCGAAATACCATGGTTCTCAAGATAACAGATATTTTTATTTCAACATTGAGCAGTTTGACTACTCTGGCGTCAAATACTGGGGATGTGGGCATACTCACGATGCTCACAAGCTGATGATTGGAAATACCCAGGTCTTGTTGAACCCGCTTGGATATGGAAGCGATACAGAAACCCCGTTCGCTTTGGAGCACTTGTCCGCAGACGATTTTACCGTGGAGATTTAGCAAAGGCCGTCAAGGAAAGATACAGGTTTCCTCTCGGCTTATAAAAAGCCCCAATAAGATGCAAAAAATTCAAAAGCCTTGTGCAGATCCGCATCAAGGCTTTGAATGTTAAGAAGAGGTGCCCTGTAAAGCTAGGCGTTTTTATTTATGAACTTTTTCAAACATGTTCTTGGTGTCGCAGTCAGGGCGTATTTTCCAATTAGTGGTGTCGCCGGTGAATTGGCTACCAGAAAACATCTCTCTCATGTCAGTCACTTTGGACACGTCCCACTTGCTGATGTTGCCATTGAATGTGCTTCCTTCAAACATATTACTCATATTCGTCACTTTGGATACATTCCATCTGCTGATGTCACCGTTAAATGGATTGCGACGTGTGCTAACGCCACCTAGAATATCAATAGTAATTTCTTTTAAAAACATCTTGCTCATGTCAGTTACATTGGAAACATTCCACTCACTGATGTCACCGTTGAATGCGCTACCAGAAAACATCCCGCCCATGTCTGTAACCTTGGATACGTTCCACTTGCTGATGTCGCCATTGAACTTGTTATGGCAGAACATTTCGTGCATGTTGGTTACGTTGGAGACATTCCACTTGCTGATGTCGCCGTCGAATTTGCTATGGGAGAACATTTCACTCATGTCGGTCACATTGGACACGTTCCACTTGCTGATGTCACCATTGAATTCGCTGCGGTAGAACATACTACTCATGTTGGTTACATTGGATACGTCCCACCTATTGATGTCGCCGTTGAATAGGCTACCAAAGAACATTTTGTGCATATCGGTTACATTGGATACGTCCCACCTACTGATGTCACCGTTGAATTGACTACCAGAGAACATTTCGTGCATGTCTGTCACGTTGAACACTTCCCACCTACTGATGTCTCCGTCGAAAGTGCTACAGTAGAACATGCTACTCATGTCGGTCACATCGGACACGATCCACTTGCTGATATCGCCGTTGAATGCGCTATAGTAGAACATACTATTCATGTCGGTTACATTGGATACGTCCCACTCACTGATGTCACCGGTAAACGGATTATCTGTGTAATTCTCATAAGCGCCTTCAAACATATGGCTCATGTTAGTTACTTTAGACACGTTCCACTTGCTAATGTCGCCATTGAACAAGCTTCCATAGAACATTCCGCTCATGTTAGTCACGTTGGATACGTCCCACTTGCTGATGTCGCCTTTAAATTGACTTTCACTGAACATCCAACTCATATCGGTTACGTTGGAAACATTCCAGTTGCTGATGTCGCCAGTAAACGGATTACCCTCATAATCATCTATATAAAAGCCTTCAAACATCTCGCTCATGTTAGTCACGTTGGATACGTCCCATCTACTGATGTCGCCGTTGAATTGACTGCCACAGAACATACAACTCATATTAGCCACATTAGATACATCCCACCTACTGATGTTGCCATTGAATCGACTGTCTAGAAACATTTCACTCATGTCGGTCACACTAGATACATCCCATTTGCTGATGTCACCGTTGAATTTGCTTTTTTTGAATAACCCGCTCATATCGGTGATGTCCGAAACATCGATGTCGTTCAGGTCGCATTCGGACCCGAACCGCTCAATTCTTTTGTCAATGAACTCTTTCAACATTTCTTTTTTGTTAGGAACATCTGAAGTTGAAATTTGCTTTTTTAAGTAATTACAACGAACCCAACTATCCTGATTTGAAATCTCTTCGGAAACATCCCACTTGCTGATGTCTCCATTGAATTTGCTATTGCAGAACATTCCGCGCATATCGGTTACGTTGGATACATCCCACTTACTGATGTCGCCGTTGAATTGGCTACAGTTGAACATTCCGCGCATATCGGTTACGTTGGACACATCCCACTTACTGATGTCGCCGTTGAATTGGCTACAGTTGAACATTGCGCCCATATTGGTCACATTGGAAACATTCCACCTACAGATGTCGCCGTCGAATGCGCTAGGGTGAAAAAAATCGCCTTCAAACATATGACTCATGTTCGTTACTTTAGACACGTTCCACTCGCTAACGCCACCATTGAATTGGCTACGGCAGAACATTTCGTGCATGTCGGTTACGTTGGAAACGTTCCATTTGCTGATATCGCCAGTAAACGGATTACCTATGTAATCTTTATAATCATCTATATAACCACCTTCAAACATTTGGCTCATGTCGGTCACGTTGGATACATCCCACTTGCTGATGTCGCTGTTGAATTGGCTATCAAAGAACATTTTGTGCATGTTGGTTACATTGGACACGTTCCACTTACTGATGTCGCCGTTGAATTGGCTTTGGCAGAACATTCCGCTCATATCTGTCACATTGGATACGTTCCACTTGCTGATGTCTCCATTGAATTGGCTACGGCAGAACATTTGGATCATATGGGTCACATTGGATACGTTCCACTTGCTGATGTCGCCATTGAACTGGCTATCAGAAAACATGTTGCACATGTCGGTCGCGTTGGAAACATTCCACTTGCTAATGTCGCCATTGAATTGGCTGTCGGAGAACATACTACTCATGTAGGTCACGTTGGAGACGTTCCACTTGCTGATGTCACCGTTGAATTTGCTCGTGAAGAACATACTATTCATGTAGGTCACGTTGGAGACGTTCCACTTGCTGATGTCGCCATTGAATTGGCTGTCGGAGAACATACTACTCATGTTGGTCACGTTGGACACTTTCCACTTGCTGATGTCACCATTGAATTTGCTATGGCAGAACATTCCACGCATATCGGTTACGTTGGATACATCCCACTTACTGATGTCGCCAGTAAATGGATTTTCGATGTCATCATTTATTAAATCATACCTATAAACACCTGCAAACATATAGCTCATGTCGGTCACATTGGACACGTTCCATCCGCTGATGTCGCCATTGAATTCGCTTCCTTTAAACAATTCGCTCATGTCGGTAATGTCCGAAACATCGATGTCGTTCAGGTCGCATTTTGGGCCCTCGGTCTGAATGCGGTTCTCGATGATTTTCTTCAGTTCTTCTTTATTTGCGGGTTTGAGCATCGTCTGTTCCTTTAAAGTAATGAGCCAGTGGTTGCAGAGTTAATATAATTCTTTTCATCGCACCACTTTTCCATACACCTCAGTGAAATTAAAAAAGTCGTCCCTTGCGGGGCGACCTTTTGCTTATCTCAACACCATTCGTTGCGTTTGGGCATTGCCGCGTTTTACCATGTACACACCGCGGCTTAAGCCTGCGTTTGTCATGGCGTTGCGGAGCTCGCTAACATCTCCAGCTTGGAATTCGCCGATGAATGTACCAATCGGGCTAAATACTTTATATGAGCTTTGATTTTTTTGTACAGAACGTATCCTGAAGGCTATGGCGTCTGTAGAATCTTTGGGCGGTTCCACCTTTGGCTCTTGCCATAGAATGAATTCGACTGTCGTAGCGCTGCGGGCTGGGGCGCTGTAACTGCACTTTGTATCGTCTACCTTGACTTCGTTCCCTTCCTTGAGGTTGTTGTTGTCATCGGTGACGTAAGGCTTGAAACTTCCAATTTTTGTGCTTCCGAAATCAAAGTCCGCCTTGAATTCTTCGTTCTTGGAATTGAGAATGACGACTGCGATTTTCGTCTTGAGGGAATCGCGGTAGGCGGTGACCTTTACATCTCTTTCGGGATTCTTGGTGGCGTCGATTCTCCTCGCGCCGGGGCGTGCAAAGCGGCTGTAGTTTCCCATGACCCAGAGTCGCTTGGTAGGCTCCACGTTATCGGGGTTGCCTTGTCCTTGCGGCCAAAGCGCTCCGTTGCCGCAGCTGGGTTCGCTGCATGAATAAATCCACCAGAAATGCCAGGCGTTCATATTCGAAATCGTAAGGGCGTCGTGGATCATGTTTGCAACGCGGAGAGCGCTTCCCATGCCAACGTCTTCCTTATTGCTTCCGAGATCGTAGACTTCTGTTTCCCAGAATTCTTTGCCTGCTTCGTGAATTTCGGGGTAAGCGGCTGGGTCTCCGCCGTATTCGTGCGTTCCAAAAATGTCCGTGTATTTTAAGGCGGCGGGATTGTTGAAGAATGCTTTTTTGTAATTGGGGAATCCGTACCAGTTGATGGCTTCGGTGCCTATGATTTTGATGCCCGTGGTATCGAGGGTGGGACCAAGATAGTCGCCTACCCAACGAGCCAATTCATCGGGTTCGTAGTGGTTGTCGCCGGTGCCGTCGGGCTCATTTTGTGACGAAATCGCGTATAAGTTTACGCCTGCCTTTCGCATGTCTTGCGTAAACTTTAAGATGGTGTTGGCCCAGTCCTGCGCATGATTGAAATCCAGATGCTTTTTGTCGCCATCGTAATTTACGGTGTATTTGGATGTCCATGGAGCGGCCCAGACTTTGACGCCGTATTCACTCGCCTTTTTTGCGATACTTGTTTCGGAGGTGGAGCCGTCCGGAGCAATGCGGATGCGATGCAGCGTAAGCCCCGCGCCGCTAGTGGAGTCCCAAAGGAAGGCTGCGTTTTTGTCGGTAATGGAACCCGCCCATGCCGATGCTGCACCAAAGCCGCTGATGCGCTGGTATTCCTTGCCCACGTCAACGTTTATCGTTGCAGCACAGGCAAGAGTGCTCAAAAATGCGATGGAACCTGCAAAAAGAGAAAATCCCTTAATTGAAACCGTCATATAGCCTCCTTTGAACCTTACTTACTTTAAAGTAAGTTGAAAAGTTCACTTTTTATGAGGCTAAAAACGAATTTGTCTTGATAAAATGACAATGATAATGACTTTATTGCTTTATCATTGCAATGCGATTTCCGTCCTTTGCAATAAATTTCATCATGGCAGCCCATTCGATGGCTCTGTCGATGACATCCTTCATTTGCGAAGTGCATTTCGTAAATCCTGAAACTTTCGCAATCAATCGTTCCATTTCTTCGAGCTCGATGCTTATTTGACTATTGACAATCGCCTTGACTGCAAATGCAATCTCCTGCATGGGGATGTCGTCTACATTGCGCTTGAATCCGTCTGAAGGTCTCCTAAATTCAACAAGTCCCTTGCTATCCGGGTTCCAATAGAAAGTCTTGCCATTTTCTTGCTTTTCGGCAAAATGGAGATACTTACAAAAACCGTGTATGCGATTTATGAATTTTTGCGTGCGCTTGGCATTCCACAAATCCGAGAGACGAGCGTCGAGTACGGCAGACGAGATTGGAGATTCCGCTCTTACGATTTTCTCGATCTGACTTTTCAGAAGTTCTGTAGAAGACATATCATATATGTCGCGACCTTTAGGCGGGTGCTCCACATTTGCGAGCTGATACGTTTTGAACATCGACTGGAATGTTTTTAGCCCGGTGGTTTCATCGGAGACATTAGTCCCCATATCACCACTTGCGTTTTCCGCCGGAAGCGCCGTTTCTTCGACTGGGCTTGTTTCGACATCATCAATTAAAACGGGCTGCTTTTCCTTTTCGATGATTTGGTCGATCTTTTGCTTTATTCCCTGCACAATGCGGTCGCGGTGTTCCCTGTTCAAGAACCATTCAAATGACCACAAGCGGACAATGTTCCATCCGAGTGTTTCTAGGATACTTTGTTGTAAAACGTTTCTGTCTTTTGCTGTGCGGGCTTTCTTGTAGTTTTTCCCGTCGCAAAGAATTCCCAAAATGAACTTCTTTTCGTTTTCGGGATGTACAATTGCCAAGTCCATTTTAAACTTCGAACAACCGAAATCCAGTTCAACGTTATAGCCTAATTTTTTCAGTTCATTTGCAATTGAAATTTTGAAGGAATCTTTCGCAGACGTAGCCCCTGCAACATGCGATACCGGGAGCGCCCTCTTGCCGTATTTTGCATAAGTCAAGAACGCTTTGAGTCCAGCGACACCTTCGGACGAAGACCTATTCAAGTCAATCTGTTCCGGCTGCAATGTCGAATACACAAGCATTTCATAACGCGAACGGGAAACCGCCACGTTCAAGCGACGCCATCCGCCGGCATTGTTGATCGGTCCGAAATTGAGCGACACGTTTCCATTATGGTCCGGTCCGTACCCAATAGAGAAAATAATCACGTCGCGTTCATCACCTTGTACGCTTTCCAGATTCTTGATGAAAATCTCCTCGCCAGACGTTTTCGACCATTCTTCCAATTTCGGATTTTTGGAGAATTCATCATCGAGCAAGTCATCAATGAGATTCTGCTGAACAACGCTAAACGTGACGACCCCGATGCTTTTTTTGCGTTCGGACTTGTCTTTTAAGCGTCTGATTATTTCTTCCACTATTAGTTTCGCTTCGGCGAGGTTTTGGCGGGTCTTGCTTCGATCGTATGTACCCTTGACCGGAATGAACTTCACGCAACCTTCTATATCGCTTGGCGACGGGAACGTAAATAACTTATGGTCATAGTATTTGTAGTTACTAAAAGCAATGAGGCTTTCGTCTTTCGAACGGTAATGCCAAAGCAAGTGCATTTCGGGCATAGAGATTGCCAAGCAATCGTCCAAAATGCTTTCCAAGTCTTCCTTGTCTAGATTGTCTTCGTCAGTATATCCCTTTTTGAAGAAACTTGTCGGGGGCATTTGTTTGGGGTCGCCGACAACGATGAGATTTTCTCCGCGTGCAATCGCACCAACCGCTTCGCAAGTCGGTAGCTGGGACGCTTCGTCAAAAATGACAAGGTCAAATTTAGGGAATGTCGGACCGATATATTGCGCCACAGAAATCGGGCTCATCAACATGCACGGGGTCAGCTTGCGTAGTAAAGTAGGGATTGAATCGAACAACTGACGTATGGATTTTCCCTTGCATTTGCTTGCGATGCTCCTCTTCAAAATGCCGATTTCAGATGACGACGCGACCATTGTAGAAGATGGAATATTCGCCGAAAGTTTTGCAATAAGTTCTTTACGGGTAAGCTCGGCAAATTTTTCGATGGACTGCTTGTAATGCTTGATTTCGTGTTCAATCAAGCTAGCGTTGATGTTGCCTAATTCAGAATCTTCTTCGATGTAAAGGATTATCAGTCGATAAGCAACGTTTGTTCTAAACGCAGTCGTCACATCAGAAATTGCAACTCGTCCTGATTCAATCGCACGAGAAACGCATTTTATGCCTAAATCAGCGAGAGTCTTTTTGCAGGCATTGTAATTACACCAGTCACGCAATCCGTGGAGGTTGGCTTTCCATGAACGGATTTTTTCTAGGAGCCCTGTTGTCCAATTATCGCCAAATGGAATTTTTTGTTCCATGTTTGTTAAGGTGCGAATGAACCTCCAGAGATTTTGCGTTTCCTCATAGGTTCGCTTAAAATCAGCAAGAACTTTGTTGTTTCTTTCGCGGAATGTTCCTAAGTCTGCTAAATCTTTGCATGCAGCGCTAATGTCGTTTGGATCATTGTATAGGCGGCTTATTATTCCGTACTGTTTCGTGCCTAGAGCGTATTGTTGTTCAAGAAGATTCCAGTCGCTTTTGTACGATTTCCAGAAATTGCCATAGGCATTCGAAAGAACTGCTGCGGATTCGTCAATCGATTTTGAGTGCCGTTTGAATTCAACCAATTTGTCCAGTATTTCGGCGACGTGGTCTTTATCAATTTTCGGATTTTTCGCCAGACGCCTAAGTGCCGAAATTGTTTTTCTCTGACCGAAAAATTTCGGAATGAACCATTTGGCAGATGCGTCCTTCCATTCTCCGCGTAAAGCGACGGCATCGATGTCATAGATTTCAGGTTCAAATATGTTATCTATTTTATCCTGAATTTCATTTCTCAGGCGTCCATTTTTACAGGCATCCGCCAAAGCATTTTCAAAGTCAGAATTTCCCTTAAATAAAACGCCCAATGGCAATGCATCGATTGTTCCGAGATTATCACATAAAGATGATAACGCTTCGGCTTTATCTTGCGAATCAATATTCAGCGTTGTAAATTTTTGTTTGAGTTCCGAAAGGATTTCCGAAATGTGGATGACGCAATGTTCAAGTTGATCTAAGAAGTTTGAAATGTTTTCTCGCTCCGTCTCGGAATATTGGCAACAGTTCCAATCTGAAAGCGGATGACTAGACACATTTCCACAAAGTTCGCCCATGATTTTGAAACGATCACTAGCGTCAAACCATTCTTTCAATTTTGCGGAATCTGCGCTCTTTACAAGATTGCTCTTGACAGGAATTGCTCCGACAAATTCCGGATGTTCCTCGAAGAATCCAATGACGTCGTAAAGGGAATATCCTGAAGCGCGAACCTTGTGGATTTTATCCATAAGGCTATTCAAATGGACGCGCATCTTGTGGAGATTTTCGGCTTCAGATTTGTATTCGCTCGGTGCTTGGCGTTTCCCAAATTCCAATGCTGAATTCAGTTGCTTCATGACCGAAGACTTGTTTGCCTTATTGGAATGGAGCTCAAGACAAAAAGCACCAAGTCCTTGCTTCTCAAGACGGTTTTGAACAACAGAAAGGGCCGCCATTTTCTCGGCAATAAACAGCACGGATTTTCCGTTGAACAAAGCATTTGCAATCATGTTTGTAATGGTCTGCGATTTTCCGGTTCCCGGAGGACCATGCAGCACAAAGCTACACCCTTTCGCAGCAGAACAGATTGCCGCCATTTGTGAAGAATCGGCGCTAAGCGGAATTGCCATGTCCGAAGGCTTGAACGATGCATCCAATGTTTCTGATGCAACAAGTTCCGGCAGAGTTTCTGGAAGTACTCCGTCAATAAGCCCCTTGACAATCTTATTCTTGGAAAGTTCTTCACTACGTTGTCTGATATCGTTCCACATGATATATTGCGAGAATGAGAACTGTCCAATAAATGCGTAATCTACAACATCCCAGCGCTTCTTGTTTTTGATAGCTTGGCGGACTGTCGCGAAAATTTTCTTTATATCTAAACCGCTCCCGTCAATTGGCAACGGATCAAGACCGTTTATGACAAGATTGAATTCCCCACGCAGTTTCTCAAGTAACGTAATGTTGAATTGCGGTTCTTCATCGCGTTCGCGAATGATAAAGTTTTGTCCAGCCGATTTATGGACAATTTCAAGAGGCAACAAAACAAGAGGAGCATAAAGAGCTTTTTCGCTGACCTTCGTCTCGTACCATTTTAGGAATCCAAGTGCGAGGTATAGCGTGTTGGAGCCGTTTTCTTCTAGGCTGGCTCTTGCGGCGCGGTACAGTGCACGAATTTTATTTTCTGTTTCCGTCTTCCCCATGAAAGTGCGAAGGCGTTTGTTCTGGAATTCATGATCCAGAAGTTCATCGATATCATCGTCTTTGGCGATGGAAATGAAGTTGTTTTCAAATTCCTTTTTCCGTCCGTCAAAAAATTCAACAATCTTGAATTCCTCTTTTGCTGTAAGGGCGTCTTCCAAAATTCCCAAATCATTGCAAATCAGCTGAATGGACTTGCCTGTCGGTTTGAAATTCAAAAGTGAATTTCGGAGCGTCATGTTCAGGAGCTTGTTCTGCCAAATTCTCTGCTTGCTGTGTTTTACGGGACCTTCGCTTTCGTCCTTTTCTGCAATTTCGATTTCTTCGGGAGCGCTCCACGTCGTTTCATCTAGCTTTTCTTCTTGATTTTCAGGCAGTTTTTCCAAATTGCCTTCTGCATCATATTTTCTCTGCGGAATCGGGCGAATTGAATTGCCAAATCTGGCTTGTTTTACATCGATAAAAAACTGAAAATAGTTTTCTTTCAAAAGATGATTTTTCGCTTCGTTGACGGCTTTGTCAAAATCAATCTGTGTTCCTTGTGCAAAAAGAGTACATTCAACAAGACAAATTTCACCGACATCGTTGCTGACGCGTTTCGAAAGAAGGCTTAGGTCATCCTGGACTGCACTGGCAAACGTCTCTTCAACAAGCCAACAGCCTGCAAATGCGTGGTCCTTTGTCAGAACGATAATCGGGTGGAGCCACGCTTGTTCCAAACATGAGGCGTAAAGAATCGAGAGGTCTAGGCAAGTTCCCAATTTTTGCGTTGCAATTTCATCACAAGTTCTGATTTTCTGTCCTGAAATTTCAAAGCCTTGCGGAGGCATGGAGTAATGGATATCCAACTCTTCTAGAGCTGCAAAAATGGCTGCCATCTGCTTTAGCACATGATTTTCACTTTTCCTCTGGTAACCACATAATGCCCCATCACCCGTCCACGATTTCAGCTTTTCCGATGCTCGTCGCAGTACCTGTGCTACAAGCGGATGATTCGGTGTAATGTAGGCGGCAAGCAATTCGGGCAAGACATAATCGCCACCCCATTCATTATAGGCAAGTAAACTAATTTCTTGCGTCAGCCGTTCTACTTCGACCGAGTTCACGGATACCACAATTTCAAGGAGCCCTGCAAAGCGTTCTGTAATACCCATGAAAAAATTGGGATCCAGATGCAAGTCGACCACTTCCGAAAATGTCTGCCGGTCATCTGGTGATGTAATATCCACCAATTCCTGTGGGTCGAGATTTTCAAAGGTGTATTTCGCTGGAGCTGAAAATTCCGGTTTTGCAAAAATTTCAACCGTTATCTTTTCCAAACGTTTTTCTGATATGTTGGCAATCTGCAATGAACGGATGACAGGAACACGATTCTGCTGCATTGCAAAGTTTAAGACTTTCGAAAAATCACACTTGACTTTAATTAACTTGCCCATGTAAACCTCGTGATGAAATATATATTAATGGGAATTCTCTTTTTTGTGGTGCTCTCCTCCCCTATATAAAACGCTTTGTTGCATATAGAAAATGTTTTGACAATTTTCTCAACAGAAACAGCGATATTTCAAAAATTTACACATCTTTGTTGCGTACTAAAATTATATTTCATGTTATAGGAAACAAGAAGGAGGCCTTAACATGAAAAAGAAATGGTTGGCGGTTATAGCGTTTTCGCTATTGAGTACCGCTTGTAGCGACGATAATGGCGCTAATTTTGCGAGTACCGCGGGCATCGACGAAACTCCCGTAAGTGCGGGGATCGAAAGCTCCGGTGCAGAAAGCTCAAGTGTCGAAAGCTCTGCCGATAGTCCCAAAGCCGAAAGCAGCTCAGCATTCTCCTCGAGTTCTGCAATGTCTTCTAGCATTGAAAGCTCTGCAGAAAGTTCTACAGAAAGCTCCGCTGAAAGTAGCTCGGGAACAGAAAGTTCCTCAAGTGTTACGCCCAAAAGCAGCGCGGCAAATACCACAGATACGCCTTTTGGTGACTATGAATTTGCCCTTATTGATAGCTACGAAGGCGGTGCAGGCGCTCCTGGTGGCTTTGGCGGCGGATTCTCTGATGCAACCACTTCTACGAAAGGCGGCGGTGCCGGTGGCGTAACAGGTGGTGCCGGAGGCGTTAGCGTAACAGGCGGATCTCCAGGGGGCGCTGGTGGTGTCGGCGGAACGAGCGGCGCGGGAGGCCTTGGTGGCACAAACAACAGAACATCGGGTTTGCTCACGGCTGGTGAATGGAACGACCTCGACAATTGGAAGTTCTGGAGCACCCTCCTCAACGAAAACAAGTATTACGAAAAAACGAGCTACTGGAAATTCTATCCCAAGAATTTAGTGGCAGTACAAGTTGTCGATGGCAATAACTCTGCTATTGCAAACGTCCCCGTGGAACTCCTTAAGGGTGGCACCGTGCTATTTACCACAAAGACGGATAATGCCGGGTTCGCTTACTGCTGGCAGAGCCTTTTTGCCAATGATAATGGCGAAATTGTTGCTGAAGATTATTCGCTCAACGTCAATGGAGCAAGCTATATCGAACCGCTCAAGTTCACCTTGCAGGGCGATGAACAAGTCAACCTTAACGTTGTCGTAAGTGCCGATGCCCAACAGGCCGCAGCAAAAGCCGATATCGCGTTCATCGTGGATGCTACAGGCTCCATGACCGACGAAATCCGTTTCCTTATTTCTGACCTGAATTACATTATCGACCACGCAAGTTCGGGCAACAACATCGCTTTGCGTACAGCAGCATTATTCTACCGCGATCTCCAAGACGAATACATCACCCGATACGATGATTTTTCAGATAACGTTTCTACGACTCAGGAATTTGTCGCCAAACAGAAAGCTGGCGGTGGTGGCGACTATCCCGAAGCTGTTGACTATGCTCTAGAAGCGGCCTTGCAAAAGCTTTCCTGGAACGAATCGGCTCGTGCACGTATCGCTTTCTTGATTCTTGACGCCCCTGCGCACCATAAGGACAACGTCATCGAAAGCCTGCAAAAATCCATTGCACTATTTGCCCAGAACGGCATCAAGATTATCCCGGTCGCTGCTAGCGGCGTGGACAAGGACACAGAATTTATGCTGAGATTCTTTGAACTTGCGACGGGTGGCACGTACGTATTCCTCACCAACGATAGCGGCATTGGAAACAAGCATATTGAAGCTTCCGTCGGCGATTACGAAGTGGAAAAACTCGCCGATTTGATGGTACGCCTCATCAAGAAATATATAGAATAAATCGTAACCAATAACATACTCAAAGTGCCGCGACGAGATGCCGCGGCACTTTCTTTTATATAATACACAAACCAACGAAAGCAACATCTTTTACAGGATTTCTTTATAATACGTTTATACAAATTGTTTCTTTTCACGTTTGTTTTATCTATTTTTATTTACAGAAGGAGTTTCCACTTGGAGTAAAAAATGATATTATCCTGTAAATTCACGTCTGTATCGTTGATTTGCCTGTTATTTTGTCTTTTCGCATGCACAAATGACGAAAACAGAATCCATAACGCAGAACCGGCAAAAGAAAAGACTGCCGAAAATAAAGTTTCAATTACAGATAGCACACTTTACAGACATGTAACGATTTTACGCATCAAAGATTACTATGGCAATATTTCCGAATGGCACGAATCTGACTGCAAGATTGCAGATTCAACATTTTCATGCTATAAGAGTGAATGCATTGGCAATTGCCCAACATTTTCTCTTGCGGGTTTATTATGCACCGATTCGAACGGTGACGATATAGCATGTCCCGAATATAAAGACACGATTAACGATACAACCTATAAGAATTTAAACTTTGGTGAAGATGCTTTACTCCACTACATCCCTGTTGCAAACATTCCCGCATTCGATAAAGAAGCCGTAAAAAAGGCCTTATCAAACTTATCCGGAAACTATTGCTCCCAAATTTTTCAAATAAGATCTAATTATTCTATTGATGCTATCGGACTCCCCAAAAGTTTTTCATGGAAAAATAGAAATGACTATGATTGGGGGCTCGAAGCTTATGTAAAATCAGATGAAAAAACAAACGAATCAAAATGTGAAGTCAGGGAACCACTTGTTCTATATAATCCCGATGCAAATGCATATTGGTATATTTCATGGTCATTACCCGAAAAAATCCAAAATTATACTTACGAATTATTTAATGAGTCCATGGACAGCTATAGAGATACGACTATCACTTGGAAGCTCGTCTATAAGGATCAATACGGTCGCGGCGACACGCTTGATATAACGACAAAGTTCAAAGTTGATGATTCTAAAGCCGATACTACAAAATCGTATTTCGGCAGAAGAGAATATGGCTGTTATGACGCTTTAGATTCTAAACGCTGTAAATAGATTCCCGTCTTACTTCGAGAACCTTCCCCACTGCGTGGGTCAGAATAACGTTTTACAAACAAAACACCCTTGCGACTTTCATCGCAAGGGTATTTAAGTTCGCTAGGAACTAGACACAGAGTGTCGCGACCTTAGGCCGCGGCACTTTTTTTAATTCCTTATTGGATTATTTTTCAAGAGGCGTTTCTTTAACGACTTTTTTAGCAATCCCCTTTACGACACTTTCCCAGTCGCCCTTTGTCATGGCAAAAGTGAAAGAGCTCTTGTCGTAAGCTCCGCCATAAGCTAACACTTTTGTATCATCCACAGAAACGATACTGTACATCACTTGTAGATTAAGGTTGTTGTTGCCCATGCAGCCGTTTCGGTTATGGCAAATGTCGGTGTCTCTCCAAAAGCGGATTGGATGGATGGAGACGACAATACCACTTATTTCCTCGATCTTTTCTTTCTCTGGCAACGGGATAGCGATATAGCCATCTTCAAGAGGTACTTGGCTCATGATAAAGGATTCGTCTTTGGCTTGCATTACCGTATGAGGCACTTCTGTGTACGAAGAAAATGCGCTATCCATATATGCAAGCAACCATTGCTTAAATGAGTCCTCATCGCCAAAGTCATCCGTGACATCGTCGGAATTTGCTACATAAGGTTCCGAAATGAGAACCGTAAAATTCTTGGGCGGGGTTTTCCATTGCGGATCTACCGCCAAACGCTTGCCGCCACAGCTGACTAGCAAAAGCGAGAATACTGCAACTAAACATGCTCTAAACTTCATATAACCTCCTTAGTACCAAGATGCCGGCTTCGGTTTCCAGAATCGAATGCCAACACCAATGCTTAATGTCCATTGAATTCCGTCCCAGAATCTTTCGGTTTCTGCTTTATCGTCGTTCCTGTTTGGGTCATTGCAATAATAACCGAAACCACGAGGATCGTAGTTCCAGTAGCTATCCCTGCAATAGTTTTCGACAAAATTCATGCGGGCTTGGGCAAATGCGGTAATGTCCCAGGAATCCGAAATCGGGAAATAGTAGTTCCCTTGTACGGCAAATGTCCAGGATTCATCATCGAGAATAGCGGCAGGCATGTCATTGCTTTTCGGGTAGACATCGACATACATGATACCGAACAGAATATCGACGGTAAACTTCTTTTTAGGGCCTATTGCGGCTCCTGCCATCAGAGAGTAAGACTTTTCCGAAATGGAGCCACCCTTGTTGTTATCGCCGATAGAAAAGTTATACTGGTATTGGAAAAATGCCCTACGGTAGCTTGCTCGTAGCGCAATTCCAAAAGCGTTCGAAACATCAAAGTTGTCGTCAAAGCCTGAAGTGGATGTCGAAGGTATACCGAACATCGCAATACCCGTCAATGCTACCCAGACATCGCGTTCTGCGATTTTCTTGGCAATTTCCTGTTCTCGGATTTGTTGCTTGATGAGCTTGTTTTCTTCTTTTGCTTGTCTCTTTTCTTCGGCGGTTCTATCAGCAAAGCCAGGCATCTGTGTTTCGACAAAGCCACGATATTCCGATTCCGGATATTTCTTCAAGAATGCATTCTTGTCTTCGCCAAGCCAGCTTGTATCGCACCTTATAGCAGGCTTGATGCTGCAGCGGTAATGGTAATCATATTTAGCTTTAAGGTACTTGAAAAAAAGTCTCAGCACATCTTTATCTTCGCGAGAGCCGTTCAATTCGGCTAGTTTTCTTTCGATGTATTCTGCTGAAACATGGCGCAAAGCGAGTTCTTCGTCATATGTGTTGAACTGGTCAAGAACGTTAAAGCCGGCTTCAGATTCTTGAACTTCTTTATAATGAGTTATGTACGATAGCAGTTCATTGAAGGCTAATGCTTTCAGGTCGTCTTCTTTTGCAGCCCAGTAAAACAGGTAAGAGTTTTTCTCGTCTGTAGAGTAAAAAGATGTATTCGGATGTTTTGTCTTGAGGCATGTCACAAGGGTCTTCAATGTGTCCATGTACTCTCTAAAGCACCTTTGTTCTTCAATCTGACCCGATTCGCCTTCTGCCACCGTGAAAAAGAGGATGGAGATTGAATAATGCGAATATTTTTCAGTGCATTCGCCAAATTTCTTTGCCAGATTTCTCTTTTGTAGTGAAAGTTGCGCTAAGTTATCCGAACATTTGGCTATTTGCGTTGATGCAGCTTGTTGATTCCCCGTCTCGGTTGGTGTGAAGTTGTAGTAGAAATCTGCCAATGAGACTGAAATTGCAATTAAGATAAAGAAGAATATTTTATTTACCATAACGTAAATATAGTTTATTTCATAGTCAACTTGTTAAAAAAAATAAACACAAAATAAAAATCCCCGCTACCTTTGGGGTAACGAGGATTTTAAAGTTCCTAAAGGGAACGATTATGCCTGGCGCTCTTACGAGCGCAAGCCTTTTGGCTCGGTCATGGACAAGCAAGCTTGTCCGCGACTCTCGCCTTATTAGGCTTTGTTGAGGCGATCCTGGATCATGTCGATGATTTCAGAGAGTTCCTTCGGGAGGTGCTTGCCGAACTTCGGATAGTGATTTTCCTTAACGTCAGCGAGTTCCTTCTTCCAGCCTTCCACGTCAACCTTCGTGATCTGCGGGAGAGTTTCCTTATAGTAGTCAGCGAGACCATCAGTATTGATGGCGCCTTCCTTCGGCATGTAAC
>JAEEGJ010013696.1_pt1 | contig 19552 bp, 15 predicted proteins | sample 8958761 | NCBI WGS metagenome assembly JAEEGJ01 (sample SAMN16246546, study PRJNA631951) | gut metagenome | biome: gut microbiome; feature: rumen; material: RS-attached | host: Bos | place: Iran: Karaj | collected 2018-10 | reverse complement strand
CGTGGAGTGCTCTTCGCCGCAGGCATCAAACTGAAGGGCGGCAGCATAAAGAAGTTCATCCCCGCCTTCATCTGCCTCTTCCTGCTGGCTGTATTCGTACGCCTCATAAGCGCCGAGTTCACCCTCAACCGCTATCTTGAATGGGCCTTCTGGGCGCTGATAGTCGGCCTGCTCATATCAAACACTGTCGGCGTGCCCGAGTGGCTGAAACCTGCCATCCGCACTGAATACTATATAAAGACCGGTCTGGTGATAATGGGTTTCTCGGTGCTGTTCTCCAACATCGCCAAGTTCGGCCTCTATGGCCTCGGCATAGCCTGGATCGTCACCCCTATCGTCATCATATTTATGTGGTGGCTTGGCACGAAGGTCTTCAAGATCGACAACAAGCCGCTGGTGATCACTCTTGCTGCGGCCACGAGTGTCTGCGGAACCTCAGCCGCCATCGCCACCGGAGCCGCTGCCAAGGCTAAGAAGGACGACCTCTCGATAGCAATTTCCATCTCCATAATCTTCACCATCTTGATGATGGTGTTCGAGCCTATGATAATCAAGGCCTGCGGTATGAGCCAGCTGATGGGCGGAGCGCTCATCGGAGGTACTGTGGATTCCACCGGAGCTGTGGTTCTGGCCGGCAATGCTCTCGGCGCCGAAGCCGAGCAGGCTGCAGTTCTGGTAAAGTCCATCCAGAATATCCTCATAGGTTTCATAGCCTTCTTCGTGGCCATCTTCTTCGCCACGAGGGTCGACAAGGGCTCTGAGCGCAAGGTTGGCGCCGGCGAGATCTGGACCCGCTTCCCGAAGTTCATCATCGGTTTCTTCGCAGCTTCGCTCATCGCTTCTTTCATCATCCAGCCGGCGTTCGGTGGCGACCAGGTCAAGGCCATCAACGGAGTGCTCGACCAGTACAAGAACTGGGCTTTCGTGCTTGCCTTCACATCCATCGGACTCGACACCAACTTCAAGTCCATAGCAAAGCAGATGCACGGCGGCAAGGTGCTTTGGCTCTATGTCATCGGCCAGCTCTTCAACATCGCGCTGACTCTCTTTGCCGTGTGGTTCCTGCTGTCGGGCGTTGTCTTTGACATACCCGTCCTTTCTGAATTCAAGTAATGGACAGGCGCAGGGCTATGAAAGTGGCGACCGTCGCCGCCTCGGTGCTGATTGTCCTTTGCGCCTTGTATATAATGATCAACGGCCTCGGCCTCTCGGAGAAGTACGACTTCGGGGCCGGGGCTTACTATTACACAGACATTCCCGACTATGAGAATGTCATACGCGATGACGCCTACACAGCACGGCTTCCCTACTGGGTCTATGTCGTCCTCTTTCTGTGCTGGGGATTCCTTATGTACCGTCTCTGGGTGTGGATAGACAAAAAAAGATGATTTGTCATTAACAAAATTTCCGCCCGTACGTCTTATTGTCAAAACGATTTTTATGAAACGGATATTAGTAACGTTGTTTGTGCTGTTGTCAGTAACGGCAGTGTGTCAGGCCCGCAAGACTCCGGGCAAGAGCAGGGTTCAGGGTTTGGTGAATGAGATGAGGGCTGAGGCCAGGTTGTCAGGAATCGATTCGGACAGGGAAGCAGTGACGCTCCCGGGCATCAAGGTGGTGTCGGAGTCCAACGTGGAGATGGTGTCCATCGGCGGTATGGCCCTTAAGTTCGGCAAGATGGTCAGCGGACTGGATCGCGACCTTCCGGTGATGCGCGGGGTGAAGAGTATGATAGTCGTCGACTACGATGACTGCCCTGCTGCGGTGAAAGACAAGTTCAACGCTAAGATGGCCGGTGAGCTGAGAGGGTGCGAGCTGCTGATGGAAGCCAAGGACGGCAATGAGAAAATGTCCATCTTCGGCACCACTTCCAATGACGGGGAGACGATCAGCGACATCATAATGTTCGTCCCTGAGGACGGCGCACTGATCTGCTTCTTCGGAACCATCTCTGCCGGCGACCTTGCAGAACTCGTCAACTCAACGACAAAGTAAGAAACGATGGAAATCCCTGAGTTCAAGGCCACCTGGCTTCCGCTTGAAAACGCTTTCTACCGCGTAGCCCTCTATATTCTGGAGGATGCGGATGATGCGGCGGACGCTGTCCAGGACCTCTACATAAGGCTTTGGATCTCGAGGGACAAACTGGATGGGATACGGCAGCCCAAGGCATACGGACTCGCAATGCTACGCAACATCTGCCTTGACCGGCTGCGTCACGAAAAGGTTGCACGGAGCGAATCTCTAAAGAAAGTGGAAGTCAGCATTGCAGACGACGATTCGGTGCTGGCGGCGAGGGAAACCATCAAGGCTGTGGAGAAGGCGATTGCAACGCTGCCCGACAGTCAGCAGAAGGTGCTCCGGATGAGGGTATTTGAAAATATGGAATATGAAGAGATCGCGTCGGCGACCGGTTTCTCCGAAGGGAGTCTCAGGGTGATGCTGAGCGCGGCACGCAAGACACTTAGAAAGATTCTGGAAAATGAAAGATATTGAAACCATCGGCAAACTGTCTCTGGAAGAGCTGGAAGCCATTGCGAACGATGAGGCCCTGGAGGCCGGCGATGCTGGGGCCAAGGAACTCGTATCCAAGCTGGAGATTGCTGAAGAAGCCAAAGGCGGTTCTTCTCGCAAGGTGTATGTCAGCTGGATTTCAGGCATAGCCGCTTCGTTCATCCTGATGCTGGGCATCGGACTTGCCCTGCAGCAAAGCCGCGAGCCCAAGGACACCTTCGACGATCCTGCCCTCGCCTATGCCCAGGTCCAGGCTGTCTTCCGCCAGATTGGCTCGGGGGTGCAGCAAGGCAGGGACGCGGTCTACGAGAGCGAAAAGACCATTTCAGAAAATGTGGAAAAAACAATAAATAAAATACGATGAAAAAGATTCTCTTATCAGTCATTCTTGCAGTGTTGTCTGTTGGTGCTTTTGCACAGACAGGCAAGTCACTCTACGAAAAGTATTCCGACCTGGACGGCGTGGAGGCTGTATACATCAGTCCTGCGATGTTCAAGATGATCGGCCGCCTCAGCATAGACCTCAAGGATCAGGACGCTGTTGACATCAGCAATATCATCCGCTCGATGAAGGGTATGTACATTCTCAATATCCCCCATTCCGGTCCTGCGACCCAGCTTGCCGGTGAGGTATCGAGGATGATCCGCGGCGGCAACTACGAGTTGCTGATGGAAGCCAAGGACAGCGGTGAGCGTATGCAGATGTTCACCAACGGTGACGACAATATCATCAGGAGTTTCGTGATGCTGGCCACCGACGGCGACGAGACGTCGTTCATCTGCTTCGATGGCGATATCCTCCGCGAGGACTTCGAACGGGTAGTCGTAAATTCAGACTTCTAGTAGAGCAGGTTCATCTGTTGTTCATAATTAGTATAATCCATCTCTCAATTAAGGGAGATGGATTTTTTATATACAGATAAGCATAAGTGAAAGAATACAGGCCTTCAGGAAGCTCGTTCGCTGACGCTCACTCGTACCCTCCTACTGTCTACTTCGTCCTGCTACGCAGAACTCGTATCCAGCAGGCAACCTCCCTCTTCCTTGGCCGGGGTGGCCATATTCCTTCAGGCCTTATTCTTTCACTTATGCGCTATTATTTGTATATTTGAAAAATACAAACACTATAATTGTCACTATGAAACAACTGATAGAATGTGTTCCGAATTTCAGCGAAGGCCGTGACAAGGGCGTGATAGACGCCATAGTCAAAGCCATAGCCGACACAAAGACTCCCGACGGCCGCTCAGTAAGCGTGCTCAACGTTGATCCCGGAGAAGCGACCAACCGCACCGTCGTTACCTTCATAGGTGAGCCAGACGCTGTCTGCGAAGCCGCATTCCAGGGAGCCGCCAAAGCCCAGGAGCTGATCGATATGCGTCTCCATCACGGCGAACATCCCCGCTCAGGCGCGACCGACGTGCTACCACTGGTCCCGGTCCAGGGCATAACCCTTGAAGAATGTGCCGTCCTTGCAAGGAAACTTGCCGAGAGGATGTACAACGAACTGGGTATCCCCTGCTACTGCTACGAAGCAGCCGCCTTCAAGCCCGAGCGCCGCAACCTCGCAGTGTGCCGTGCCGGCGAATATGAAGCCCTTCCCGAAAAAATGGCAGACCCTGAGCGCAGGCCTGATTTCGGACCTGCCGCTTACGACGATGTTACTGCACGCAGCGGAGCAAGCAACGTCGGAGCCCGCAACTTCCTCATCGCTGTCAACTTCAACCTCAATACGACATCAGTACGCAAGGCTATGAGCGTAGCCTTCGACGTCCGAGAGAAAGGCCGCAAGGCCCGTGAAGGCGGCTCCCTGACCGGAGCCCTCATCAAGGACGCAAACGGCGAACAGGTCTGGATACCGGGCACACTGAAAGGCTGCAAGGCAATCGGCTGGTATATTCCCGAGTATGGCGTGGCCCAGGTTAGTATGAACATCACCGACATCGACGCCACTCCCCTTCACAAAGCCTTCGACGAAGTCTCAGCCAAGGCCGAAGCCCGCGGAATGCGCGTCACCGGCACCGAAATAGTCGGCCTCGTACCTAAGCAGGTGCTGATAGATGCAGGCCGCTACTTCCTGGAGAAACAGCACCGCAGCGTCGGCGTTTCCGAGAGCGAACTGATGAAGATCGCTGTAAAGAGTATGGGGCTTGACGACCTCAAACCATTCGAGCCTCGCGAAAAAGTGATAGAATATCTCATTGCCGACCCGGCTGAAGAAGCAGTCCGAGAAAGGCTGGTTCGAATGACTGTCAAAGGTTTTGCCGAAGAAACCGCTTCTGAATCTCCGGCACCCGGAGGCGGCAGCGTAGCAGCGGTGATGGGTGCATTCGGTGCAGCATTGAGCACGATGGTGGCCAACCTGTCAGCCGGAAAGCGTGGCTGGGACGACCGTTGGGAGGAATTCTCACAGTGGGCCGACAAGGGCCAGAAGGTTCTCGCCAGGATGCTGGAACTGGTGGATGAAGACACCCGCTCCTTCGACGGCATAATGGCGGCAATGGGTCTTCCCAAGGGCACCCCGGAAGAGAAGGCCGCCCGCAGCAAGGCAATTGAGGCCGCCACACTTCACGCAGCCCGGGTTCCCCTCGAGACCATGAAGACCGCTATGGATGTTTTCCCCCTGGCGGTGGCAATGGCCCGCGACGGCAATCCCAATTCAGCCTCTGACGCAGGAGTGGCAGCGTTGGCCGCACGTGCCGCTGTCCGCGGCGCCTTCCTGAATGTCAAAATCAACGCCCAGGGCCTCGAAGACAAAGCCTCAGCAAGCGCCCTGATCGAAGAAGGTGCAGCGATGGTTGCCGAGGCGGAGAAACTCGAGGCTGAAGTATTAACGCTAACAAAATTGTAACGATGACATTCAAGGAAGAAATTCTGGCAGGTATTCCCCAGGACAGCCTGCCTGAGCAGAAGCCTTACGACGATAAAGTAAATCACGCTCCCAAACGCAAAGACATACTCACAGAGGCCGAAAAGGAACTGGCGCTACGCAACGCGCTGCGTTACTTCCCGCCTCAACTGCACGCTCGGCTCGCTCCTGAATTTGCCCAGGAGTTGAAGGACTACGGTCGCATCTATATGTACCGCTACCGTCCCTCCTACCGGATGTACGCCCGCCCCATCGACGAGTATCCCGCCAAATGCAGGCAGGCTGCGGCGATGATGGCTATGATCCAGAACAATCTGGACGAGCGAGTGGCCCAGCATCCCCACGAACTGATAGTGTATGGCGGCAACGGTGCCGCTTTCCAGAACTGGGCACAGTACCGCCTGGTGATGCAGTACCTGGCCAATATGACTGAGGAGCAGACGCTGGCAATGTATAGCGGCCATCCGCTCGGACTGTTCCCAAGCCACAAAGATGCTCCGCGGGTAGTCATCACCAACGGAATGGTGATTCCCAACTATTCCTCTCAGGACAACTGGGAACGCTTCAATGCGATGGGCGTTTCGCAGTACGGCCAGATGACGGCAGGTTCCTGGATGTACATCGGTCCTCAGGGCATCGTTCACGGCACCACGATTACCGTTATGAATGCTGCCCGCAAACAGTTGTGGAAACGCGGCCTGAAAGGGACTGAAGAGGAACGTCACGGAATGCTGTTCGTAACTGCAGGCCTCGGCGGAATGTCGGGTGCACAGCCCAAGGCCGGCAACATCGCCGGAGTCGTGAGCGTGACTGCCGAAATCAATCCTTCAGCGGCACAGAAACGCTACGATCAGGGATGGGTGGACGAACTGCACGAAAACCTCGACGAACTGATGGCCAGAATCCGCAAGGCCGTGGCAGACCGGGAAGTCGTTTCACTGGCCTATGTCGGCAACGTCGTGGACCTCTGGGAACGGCTGGCCGATGAAGGAATCAATGTCGACCTTGGATCAGACCAGACCTCGCTCCACAATCCTTTTGCAGGCGGTTATTATCCGGCCGGGCTGAGTTTCGAAGAAAGCAAGGCCCTGATGGCATCTGATCCTGCAGCCTTCAAGGAGGCCGTCTATGCTTCACTCCGCCGCCACGCCGCAGCCATCGGACGGCTCTCTGCCAAGGGAATGTATTTCTTCGACTACGGCAACGCCTTCCTGCTGGAATGCTCAAGGGCAGGCGCCGACGTGCTCAAAGCCGACGGCACTTTCAAATATCCTTCATATGTACAGGACATAATGGGCCCGATGTATTTCGACTATGGTTTCGGTCCGTTCCGCTGGGTATGTATGAGCGAGGATCCCGACGACCTCGCCCTCACCGACAAACTGGCGATGGAGGTGCTTGAGGAAGAAGCACGCACCTCTCCCGATGAGATAAAGGGACAGATGCACGACAACATCAAGTGGATAGACGAGGCAGGCCGCAACAAGCTTGTAGTGGGCTCCCAGGCCCGTATCCTTTACGCCGACTGCGAAGGACGAACGAAAATAGCACTGGCATTCAACGAAGCCATCCGTGACGGAAGGCTCAAAGGACCGGTTGTACTCGGACGCGACCACCACGACGTGTCGGGCACTGACTCCCCCTTCCGTGAGACTTCCAATATATATGACGGCAGCCAGTTCACAGCCGATATGGCAGTTCAGAACGTCATAGGAGACTCTTTCCGCGGAGCTACCTGGGTATCGGTCCACAACGGCGGCGGAGTAGGCTGGGGCGAAGTGATCAACGGAGGTTTCGGAATGGTTATAGACGGCTCCGAGACTTCTGCCCGCCATATCCGCGAAATGCTGTTCTGGGATGTCAACAACGGAATAGCACGTCGCAGCTGGGCCCGCAACCAGGGTGCAATGAACAGTGCCCTGCGCGAGATGGCCCGAACCCCCGAACTGAAGATAACAATGCCTAACATTGCAGATGACAACATAATTAAAGACGCCTTGACACTATGACACACAAGATAAGTTTCAAACACCTGTCGCTCGACGGGATCAAAGATATACTCGACAAGCATAAAAAGATTGAACTGTCTGAAGAATGCACTTATGCGATAATCCGCTGCCGGACATATCTCGATGAGAAGATCAAGTCCGTTGGCCGCCCCATCTACGGTATTACGACCGGCTTCGGCAGTCTCTACAACGTAAGCATCCCCGAAGACGAACTGGGGCAGCTCCAGCACAACCTGGTGATGTCGCACGCCTGCGGCACCGGTGACAGGGTCAATCCGGAAATCGTGAGACTTATGCTCCTGCTGAAGGTGCAGAACCTCTCCTACGGCCACTCCGGAGCGCAGCTCCAGACAGTGCAGAGACTGATAGATATGTTCAACGAGGACATCCTTCCGATTGTCTATACCCAAGGTTCACTTGGGGCTTCCGGCGACCTCGTGCCTCTGGCGCATCTTTGCCTTCCGCTGATCGGAATGGGAGAAGTGCTCTATAACGGAGAAGTGAGACCCGCGGCCGAAGTATGGAAAGACAAGGGCTGGGAGCCGATCTCCCTTAAGAGCAAGGAGGGACTGGCCCTTCTCAACGGGACCCAGTTTATGAGCGCTCACGCAATATGGTGCCTTCTCAAGAGCTACCGCCTGAGCAAATGGGCCGACATCATAGGTGCCATCTCTCTCGACGCCTTTGACGGCCGCATCGAGGCTTTCCTGCCACTCACCCACAGGCTTCGCACTCACGAGGGCCAGCTCGACACTGCAGAGCGCTTTATGAGGCTGCTGGGCGGCAGTGAACTCATCTCCCGTCCTAAAGAACACGTTCAGGACCCTTATTCATTCCGCTGCATCCCGCAGGTTCACGGTGCAGTGAAGGACAACATCAAGTACGTGCGTTCAGTCATTGAGAATGAGATCAATTCGACGACCGACAATCCTAATATTTTCCCCGACGAGGATATGATCATATCCGCAGGCAATTTCCACGGCGAGCCGATTGCCATCCCTATGGATGCACTTGCCATCGCTATGGCGGAGTTGTCGAACATATCCGAGCGGCGCATCTACCAGCTTATCGCCGGAGTCCGCGGCCTTCCGAAGTTCCTCGTAGCCAACCCCGGCCTGAACTCTGGTTTTATGATTCCGCAGTACACGGCAGCCTCTATTGTCAGCCAGAACAAGATGCTCTGCTGGCCTGCTTCAGTCGATTCCATCCCGTCTTCACAGGGCCAGGAGGATCACGTCAGTATGGGCGCAAACTCCGCAACAAAGCTGGTGAAGGTAGTGGACAACTGCGAGACTGTGCTTGCCATCGAACTGATGAACGCAGCTCAGGCTATGGAGTTCCGCCGCCCTGCCAAGAGCAGCAAGATGCTCGAAGCCATCCTTTCTGATTTCCGTAAGGAAGTTCCCTTTGTGGACAATGACACATACCTGTCTCCTCTCATCCACCGCAGCGTGGAGTTCATCAAGAGGGAGAATTATTTCTAACCGATGAAGATACTTGTCACCGATATAGGACTGCTCGCGGGTATCGGCACTGATGTCCGCAAGGAAGGCGCAGCTATGAGTGAAGTCGGCTGTCTGAAGGACGCCTGGCTGCTGCTCGATGGAGAATTGATAGCAGGTTTCGGCTCGATGGCCGACGGACTGCCTTCCGGTGCCGACCTAAACTGGAGTGCCGAAGGCAGGATGGTCATCCCTGCATTCTGCGATTCCCATACCCACGCAGTGTGGGCCGGCAGCCGCGAGCGGGAGTTCGAAGACAAGATACGTGGGCTCAGCTATGCCGAAATTGCCGCCAACGGCGGAGGTATTCTGAATTCCGCAGACCTGCTTCATCGCACGAGCGAGGACGAGTTGTTCGAACAGAGCATCGAGCGTGTCCGCGAGATGATGGCGGCTGGAAGCGGAGCCATCGAGATCAAGAGCGGATACGGCTTGAGCACTGCCGACGAGCTGAAGATGCTCCGCGTGATACGCCGTATCCGTGAAACCGTGCCTGCCGTGGTGAAATCCACCTTCCTCGGGGCACACGCAGTTGCCCGCGGAATGTCACGGGAAGATTATGTCAGACTGGTATGCAACGAGATGATACCGGCCGTTGCCGCAGAAGAACTGGCAGATTTTGCTGATGTATTCTGCGAGCAGGGATTCTTTACCGTTGACGATACGGCAGAGATTCTGGAGACTGCAGCAAAATATGGCCTGAGGCCGAAACTGCACGCCAACCAGCTTGCTGTGAGCGGCGGTGTCCAGGTCGGAGTCGCTCACGGCGCCCTGTCTGTGGACCATCTCGAAAGGACCACCGAGGCCGAGATTGACTGTCTGAAAGGCAGCTCTACTATACCTACGATGCTTCCGGGAGCTTCATTCTTCCTGCGGGATCCCTATGGGAACGCCAAGGGGTTCATAGAAGCAGGGCTGGGCGTAGCGCTCGCCTCTGACTATAATCCCGGCACCTCTCCTTCCGGCGATATGCGTTTCGTAATGGCTCTCGGCTGCATCAGGATGAGGCTCACACCGGAGCAGGCCTTCAATGCGGTGACCGTCAATTCAGCCTGTGCAATGGACGTCAGCGACATGGCCGGCTCAATCGCCGTCGGCAAGCTCGCAAACCTCATTGTCGCAAGGCCCGGCTTCGACACCCTCGGCAGCCTTGCCTACCGCTACACCACCCCCTTCATCGACAAAGTCATCCTGCGGGGAAAGGCTATTTGACCTTCTTGAATATCGGTCTGATCTCGATGAAGAACTCGAAGTTGCGGCCGGGCATAGGACGGTTCAGGACAGACTCGTACTCCTCGTTGAAAAGATTGTTGACCGCAAGCTTGAACGACAGCTCCGCAGGCTTCGTCATAAACCGCTTCTCGAGCACGATGTCATTCATAAAATATGGCAGCACCCTCCCTATCTTCGACTTGATGTCATTGTCCGAAGTCGTGAAACGCTCACTGTAATAACACCACTTGTAGGTCAGCTTCCAGCTCTTGTAGGCCAGCGAACCGTTCACCGAAGAAGACAGCAGCGGCACATAGACCAGCTGCTTGCCGATAGCCTCGTCAGCCCAGTCGGCCGGGTCGCCGTTGTTGATGGAAGGCGTCCAGGAGAACGAAGCGTTCAGATGTAGCTGCCATTCACGTGCAAGCTGCAGAAAACCGCCCGCCTTCGCCTCTATGCCGTATGCGTGAACCTGCTTGATGTTGCGCGGAGTCCAGTAACCCTTGAAGGTCGGAATCCACACAATCCAGTCATCTATATACGAATCGAACCAGGTCAGTTCCCCGTCAAGGGAATATAAATCGTCCTTTGCCGTGGCGAAGCTGACACCCGCATCATAAGAAATACCCTTCTCCGGTTTAAGGTCGGGATTGCCGCCAGGCATGAAATAGAGGTCATTGAGAGTAGGAAAACGGAAGTTGCGGCTGGCAGAAGCCTTGAGTCGGACATTGCCAGTGCGGCTGACGAGATAGTCCGCGAAGAATGCGGGAATTAGCGGAGTGAAACTGTCGCCGTAAAGTTCTTCCCTCAGAGAAGCGCTCAGTCCCAGCCTCTGAGTCGGCTGCCACTTGGCGGAAATGTATGACAGCATCTCGAAACGGGCCTGATTATAGCCAATGGCAATCTTCTGGACATTTCCCTCTATGGTAGCAGTGCCTGTCAATGCCGCAGCGTTGCGGTCCTTGCTCTGCACGAAATGCTGGTAGGCCGCCAGCTGCGCCGTAAGCATCCAGTTGCCCGGCAGGAAGAACTCAGCCTCGCTCTGTGCATAGACCGTGTTGATGCGGCTGCGGCTCTCCACCATCTGCACCATCTGCCCGTTGCCCTTGTCTTTGATGAAATCGTAGGACTGGCGGGTGCCGTTGTATCCTGCCTTAGTGTGGACCTTGTAACTGCGACGGTCGTGGTCCCAGCTCAGCACGCTGCGAAGCGTGTTCTCCCCCTGCTCGTTGACATAGTCCTGGTTGCTGCGGTAATCGACGCTGAGCATCGGTACGCCACGTGTGCTGGCCATATACCAGGCATTGATGCCGAATCGGTCGCCGCCTCCGGTGTTGTAGTATGCTTCCTGAAGGATATGGAAATCACGAATCGAACCGCAGCGGTTCGTGTCGATCGGATACTGGCCGTCGACCTTCTTGTTATAGTTGCGGTATGTGAAGTCGTTGCGGCTGGAAGTGTATACGGCACGGGTTGATGTCTGCCAGTGTTCGTCACCCCAGGTCACCCTCAGGAATTCATCGAAGGTGCCAAAGGAACCTATGCCCTGCACCGCCTGGATGCCGAGGCCTTTGTACTGTGCCGGTTCCGTCGACAGCACTACAGCACCTCCAAGACCTCCTCCTGACATTCCCAGAGATGATGAGCCGTGAAGCAGCGATGCATCGTCGATGAAGTACGAAGGAATCATCGAGAAGTCGGTCATTCCCAGCATCGGCGAGTTGATCTTCATTCCGTTCCAGCTCACCTGCGTGTGAGATGCTGATGTGCCTCTGAATGCAATTGTCGAGAGACTGCCACGGCCGTACTGCTTGACAAATACCGAAGAGTTGAAGGTCAGCACGTCGGCAATAGAAAGCGCAATGTTGTCCCTGAGAGCAATTGTGTCAAGCCTGGTCTCCTGGATTCCTATCTTTCTCATAGGACGGTCGGCAGTAATGCCCGCCGCATCGATCGGAACCACATAACTCGGGTCCTCGTTCCACCAATCTCCTTGTGCCCTGAGGATTACGGGTAGAAATAACAAAAAAGTTATGAGGATAAACCTACCTTTCATACCCTACCTCCAGCAGAAATTACCGGGGTTTATCCCCACGTTGAACGTGTCGAGCAGCTCACCTTGCGGACTGTAGCGGAGAACAACACCCGACTGTACATAGTCGATTGCGTCAGAAACGTATATTTCTCCGTTTACCGGATTCAAGGTCAGTCCATAGAAAAGTGTGCCCTCGCGGGATATGAAAGGCCTGACAGGCAAATGGGAGGCGTCCACGGGCATTTTCCATACGCCTGAATTCAGCCAGTAAAGCTCATCACCTTCTGCATTGACAGTCAGCTTGGAAGCGTTGTCATCTGAAGGAAAAGTGAAAGTCTGTTCTATCTCAAATGAATCCGGGTCTATTCGCAGCAGCTTGGCTGACTCAAAGCCATAGCCGCTGTCTTCGAATCCTCCGTCGGTCAGTACCCAGAGCTTTCCGTTGCAATCCTTCACCATCGATTCGGGCTGGATGCCCACGACCAGGGTATTTACGACCTCGTCGGTCTGGGTGTCAATCTTGAGTATGCGGTTCTGGTAGGACCAGCAGTTGGTTATGACATAGCGGCCGAATTGCACCATCATCTCGGTGGAACCGGTCTCAAAGTCCATATCAGTAGTAACATAGCCAGTTGTTTGTCCGGTAGCAGGGTTGACTATGAATACCCTCGGGTCCCATATCTGAGTGACATAGGCTTTCGTGGGGCTCAGCATCTTGAAATGCCTCGGAGCCGTGAAACCGGTGATGCGGCGCACTTCCTTGAAGGTCGAAGGATCGATGCCGAAGATAACGCCGGAGTTGTTGACCACAACCCAGCCTATCCCGTCATCGATGGTCATCGACTGGGCCACGTCGCCGAGCTTGAAGCCGTTGCTTCGCACGAACACCTCGTTCTCGACGTGCTTTGTCGCAGGATCGTAATACGACAGCGAAGCGTTGCCGTACATATAGTTTCCCTCATTGATGATGAACAACCCTTCCCCGGAAGGGTCGACATTGAACTCTTCCTCCTCCGAGGGGCCGTATTTCATACAGGAAGGCAGCACTGAGAGCGTCAGTGCAATTGCGGCAAGCAGAAAGAGTTTCAAGGTTTTCATTCCTTCAGGTTGTTGTCGAAGATGCCGCAGACCTCAGTGGATATCTCTCCCAGCCATCCGCTGCTTCCGTTGATGGCGTTCTGGACTTTTATGAAATCAATGTATTTCAAGTTGGCAGGGCTGCCGTCATAGCGCACCGCGTCGCTGATCTTGAAGTGGTTAGTGTCCTTGCTGCCGAGCATATCGGTCTCATTGAAGTTGTCGACATAACCCCAGCCGTAAGGCGGATTGACCCAGTATGTGCCGTTGCCGGAACGGTCGTAGTTGTGAGCCTCGAGCCGGGTGCCGCGCAAGGTATAGCGATCTTCCTTCACCCAGAGCGGGTAGTACCACTCCTGCTGATGATATGCTGCCATATAGTTGACCTTGCCGCCGCCGCCCTGGTTGTCAGTCCACTGCACGGACATCCCGGGAGAAGATGGTTTGTAATATGTAACGCTGTAGTCGTGGATTGTAGTTTCAGCGAAAGAGTCGGACCCCTTGAGCTCATACCAGGTGTCGTTCGGAAGCCCGTCTCCGTTCTCGTCCTGCATAACCCAGACTACACCGGCCTCCGTATATTCTTCAGAAAGGTGGGTAACGATTCCGATTTCGTAGCCGCCGTTGTTGTCGATGCTGTGGTCGAACCCGGCCACCAGATAGCCGCCGAAACCGCCCAGAGAGACATAGCTCCCATCACTGAACCTCTTTGCAACATATGCCACTGCTTCCTGGGGAGTGTTGGCTGTATAGTCTTCGTTTACATACTGTCCGGGAGCCGGTGTGAATTCGAATATCTTGCTGGCAGCGGCCGAGCTTGAAGAGCCTGCAGCCCTGCGATAAGTGCCTTCGGCCGGGCATACGTTGACAGTCAGTGTCTGCGAGAGTTTGCCGTGGGTGACGCAGATTTCGTAGCTCCCCTCCTGCCTGGCCTCAAATACATATCCGGGCACGGCAGAAGCCTGAACTTCGGCGCCGTCAAGTGTCCATACATAACTGATTCCGTCATCTTCCTTGATGTCATAAGGTTTGAGCAGGATGCTGCGCCCGAGACTGACATTGAAGACTGTCTGAGGGAAGGTCCAGAAATCGTCGTCCGGTTCGGGCTCCGGGTCAGGCGGCGGCGCGGGAGCCTTGACGTCAACGCGGATTTCGTCCGATGCGCTGCCGACATCTGTCTTAACCGTAATCTTGATGAAGACGCTGTGGGCCACATCGTCTGTATAATGAAGGACCGGATCGGTGGATATGACTTTGCCTTCGATGGTCCAGGCGTATGTGGCGCCCTGGACATATTTGTATTTGGGAGAAACGGTAAGCGTCTCTCCTGTCATAACCGTATATACTGCCGACGAATTGTCCAGACTGATCTCGGGCGGCATCGGCTTGGTGTCGTCGATGACCTCATTCCAGTTGCAGGAAATTGCAAGCAGGAGCGTCAGCGCCATTATTATTGAATTGGTCAGTCTCATATTCGCAACAGCGTTCAAAGATAGCAATTAAACTTAAACAGATTCCCTCCCGGCCATCGACCGGAAGGGAATCGCAACAACAAATAATATCAGCTTTCTTTATTCTTTTACGACAACGTCGCAATAAGCAAAATAAGCAGGTGCATTGAATCCGTAATCACCGAAGCAGTCTTCGCTTCCGTAAACAGCGAATTTGACTGATACCACCTCTCCAAGACCTGACAGATCCCAAGTGTTCCACTCGATAGGCTTGCCTGCAGCATAAGCTTCAACCTCATCGCCAGAGATGAGGACTTTGCTGAGGGTGGCAGTCTCGTTACCTTCGGCATCAAAGCCGATAGCCTTGACTGCAAGGAAACTGTCGCCTGCAAGCGGTCCGAAATAGCCGTCTCCGAAGATTGCAGAGTTGGCCATATAGTTGGTCATGATACAATCAATGCTTAAGATGGTCCTGGCCTCGCCGTCAGCAAAAGTGATAGAGGTCTGAGCATCCTCGCCGCCATAGTGTACGATGAAATTGCTGCCAGACTTAGGAGCTGCGGGAACTTCAAGCTGACGGAGATAACCTGCATCCTTGTAATCGGGCTCGACATAGTTTGAGATGGCCTCGCCGCCAGAAGAGAAGCAGACAGAGCCCCAGTTTGAGCCGAAACCGTTGAATGCAAGTTTGGTTACAGGGTCTTCCCATGTGTATTCTACATTATATGAATATGTCTCAGGATCCATCGGACCGTAGAGCAAGTCACCGCCATACTGGGGATTGTCGATCAGGGCATCCCAGTATGCTCCGTTGACATCAAGGATGTTGAGAGCTACTGCAGCTGTCATCAGCACGAGGCTGTTGCCACCTGTTGCAACTACGATCACGCTGCCTTTGCGGGCTGCGCTTTCAGTGTTTGCGGGAGCAGTAACATTGAGGTTGTCGCCATCGACGCTGGCTGACCATCCTGCAGGTGCAAATGCATCGATGATGCTGACACCGCTGACATTGATGGGAATAGTCTTTTTGCCGCCGAAGTTGAACGCTTCGACATTGTTGGAGAGCTTGGTCTCGATTACGCTCGCCGGCGTACCGTCCTGACCATCTGTACCATTTTTACCATTGGCTCCGTTTTTGACGCTGACGGTTTTGCCGTCGCTCATAATAAATGTATAACCGTCATCAGTCTTGTTGACGTCGGTGATAACGAAACCGCCCTTGATTTTCTCAAGAATGGAATTGGCCTCTTTCATCTGGTCCTGAAGCTCCTTTATGGATGCCTTCAGTGATGAATCGTCATAGCAGGAAGTCACTGCAAAAATTGCCAGTGAAGCGACTGCCATCAATTTCAGAATTCTTTTCATTGCGATATACTAATAAAACAACTAATGCATATCCAATGCAATGTCGCATACCGCTTGCAGGAGAATGAAAAGAGTGGATTGCAGTCTTTTATTCTTACGCCCATATACCCGCAGGCGGTAAAAACATTGCCGCTCGCAGGCAGGTCTTCTGGCTCGCTCCTTCCGCGGCGCCTTCCCGACTTACGGTCAGTGGCTGTGATTGCCGCGAATATTCAGCCTCATTGGCTGGAGCTTACAGCAGCGGGAACTGCACAGGTCTTTCACCTGTTTCCCTTTTGATCCGTCAAGACAGTCTTGTCTGACAGAACCTGTGAGCAGTGCAAATATAAGAAAAAAATGAATTACTGTTTCTTGTAGGAAATCATTTCTGTTGTGGAAACGAGTTTTCCTTTCTTGTCATAGACCACGTTCTTCACCTCACCCATTCCGGGAACCACCCAACTCTTTTGCGTCATTTTCTCGGACTGGCTGATTATGAGTACGCTGACTTTAACAGTGGAAGTCTCATCAATGACAAAAGTATCGAACGAACCAGCCGGTACTGTGAGTGTTTCCCTTGCAGTTACTTTCTGCTCGGAACTCTTGATGGACATCTTGGCGTTGATTCCTTCTATGTTGATGTTTACCTTGACTTCTGTGTCAGGCAGTTTCTGGCCAACGCTCAGGTTCACTGGAAGTGAAGGATCGTCACCGCTGAAGCTCAGCTCGATCTTGCGTCCTTCGAACATCTCCTCCACAGCGCTGGCGGCGCCTGCGAAGTTTTCCTTGGGAACCACTATGCTGTTGGGGGTATACAGAATCTTGATAGAGAGATTGCTTTCAATAGGCGTCGAGTCCTTTGCCGCCTTGACGCTGCTTTTCTGGGAAATGGTCAGGACTGTCCTGGCGTCAGATGATTCCTTGCCGACAATGCGGTATACGGTCCGGTCACTCACCCACCCTTCGGCTTCTGTGGTCACGAACACCTGTTCGGCGCCCACGACGTCATCTTTACTGAATGCCTGTGCATTTGAGATAAAGGGTGTGGCAATGAGAATGGCTGCCAACAGAAGGAATGAGATTTTTTTCATATGAAACGGTTTTCGTTGCAATAGCTTGATTCTGCAGGGCAAAGATATCAAAAACCATGCTGATTGGACTTCCGCGGAGTATCTTTATCCGTTTATAAACGAATATAAATGTTTAACAAAGCAACATTTATTTCTCAATTTGATAAAAATTGCTACATTTGCAGTCCGAAACACGGGAAGTGGCGCAGTTGGTTAGCGCGCTGCGTTAGGGACGCAGAGGCCGGGTGTTCGAGTCACCTCTTCCCGACATATTGATTCTCAGAACATACGGGAAGTGGCGCAGTTGGCTAGCGCGCTGCGTTCGGGACGCAGAGGCCGGGTGTTCGAGTCACCTCTTCCCGACAGAGCTTCGCCACGACGCGAAGCTTTTTTGTATCGAAAGTTTCGTACATTTGCCCCAGATTAATCCGAGCGACAATGAAAAATAATCTGGTTCCCGTTGAAACGGCTCGTGAACTTTTCAAAGAAAGCGGCCTTCCCTGTATCGGCAATTCCGGCATACGTGAGATAAAAAGACTTGCAGAAAACCTCGAAGCTGCGAGCGGCGTGCATTTCATCCATATGGAAATGGGCAATCCCGGCCTTCCCGCCGCCCAGATAGGCGTCGAAGCCCAGATTGAGGCACTTCGCCGAGGTGTTGCCGCATCCTATCCCGACATTGACGGAACGAAAGAACTCAAGAAAGAGGCATCACGCTTCATCAAGAACTTCATCGACCTTGACCTTGACGGCTTCAATTGCCTCCCTACCGTCGGTTCCATGCAGGCTGCCTTCGCTTCTTTCATGATCTGCAGCAAAACCTGGAAGGACCGGGACACCATACTGTTCATCGATCCTTGCTTCCCTGTTCACAAATATCAGAACAAGGTGCTGGGCGTGAACGTCGCTGCTTTCGACATCTATGACTATCGCGGAGAGAAACTGCGCGGCAAGCTGGAGAGCATCCTGTCCGAAGGAAAGATTCACAGCATACTCTATTCAAACCCCAACAATCCGTCATGGGTATGCCTCACCGATGAAGAATTGAAGATAATCGGCGAACTGGCCAGCAAGTATGACGTTATCGTCATAGAGGACCTTGCTTACTTCGGAATGGACTTCCGCAAGGATTACGGTCGTCCCGGCGTTCCTCCATATCAGCCGAGCGTGGGCAAATACACTGACAACTACATCCTTCTCATATCAAGTTCCAAGGCTTTCAGCTATGCCGGTGAACGAGTAGCCATCCTGGCCATCTCCGACAACCTGGCAAAGCGTCACTATCCCGACCTGCTGCGCTACTTCAATACTGACACCTTCCGCAGCGCGATCGTGTTCGGCGGACTGCACACCCTGAGCTCTGGCACTTCCCACTCAGCCCAGTATGCCCTCAGCGCCATTTTCAAGGCAGCCAACGACGGAGATTACAATTTCCGTGAGCAGGTGATGGAATACGGCCGCAAGGCAAAACTTATGAAAAAAGCTTTCACTGACAACGGTTTCGTTATAACCTACGACAAGGACCTTGACGAGAATGTGGCCGACGGCTTCTACTTCACCTTCGGCTATCCCGGATTCACAGGAGCTGACCTGGTAGAGGAACTGCTTTACTATGGCATTTCTGCCATCTCGCTGTTTACCTGCGGAAGCACTCGCGAGGGTCTCAGGGCCTGCACTTCGCTCATCCCCAACGAGGACATTCCCTTACTGGCTGAGAGGCTGGCTCTTTTCCACAAGGACCACTGACAGTAAAGATTGTTTTTTTACGTAACAAAACTGCATTTGTTACACTCGAAGGCGATTTTTTACGGGAAGTTCAGGGAAATTTCCGAAATTTGGTATCGCTAAAACTTAAACATGGGAAAGTTATACGAACGGCTTGCCAAGGACATCCGTATCAAGGAATGGCTGAAGGCTTGTATGAATTGCGGCGTGTGCGTTTCAGTCTGCCCTGCCGCTGAATTCTACAAATACAGTCCGAAAAACATAGTCAACATAGTCCAGAGTCAGGACGACGAGCAGATAGAGGCTCTTCTCAAGAGCGAGACCATCTGGTATTGCGGCGAATGCATGTCCTGCATGACACGCTGCCCCCGCAAGAACGCTCCGGGCCAGATAGTGATGGCCCTGCGTTCTCTCAGTATCGATATGGGCTACTTCGCCGAGAGCGAAAAAGGCCGCCAGCAGCTTCCGTTGCAGCGTGCCCTTTGCGGCAACATACTCAACTACGGCTATTGCGTCTATCCCCGCACTTTCAAGTATGAGGACCACCCCGAGTCCGGCACCATCGGCAAATGGATAGGTGAAAACCTCGACGAAGTCCACAAGCGTCTCGGAAGCAACCTCGACCACGATGGTCCGGGAGTGCTCCGCAAGATTCCGAAAGAATCCCTGGACGAGTTAAAGGCCATATTCGACGTCACCGGAGCCACTGAAAGGATGAATACTGTCGAAGAAGTGTCCCGCCGC
>JAEEGJ010013692.1_pt1 | contig 19558 bp, 10 predicted proteins | sample 8958761 | NCBI WGS metagenome assembly JAEEGJ01 (sample SAMN16246546, study PRJNA631951) | gut metagenome | biome: gut microbiome; feature: rumen; material: RS-attached | host: Bos | place: Iran: Karaj | collected 2018-10 | reverse complement strand
ATGTTATAAGTTCTGAAAGATCATGTTTATATTGTAGAGGTGTTGATGGGGCGGTGCTGTGTGCGGCGGAAGGCTTTCTCTTCGTCGCGGCAGCGCTGCTGTGTGGCAGGCGACATGTAGGTGTCTTGGAATTGTTGCCAGATGATGTCGACGGCGAGGTCGGAGGGGTGGCACATGTCGCGGGCGTAGAAGCGGTAGTCGCGCAGTTGGTCAATAAGGATTTCGTAGGCAGGGAAGTATTCGAACGATGTGTTATTTGTTTGTGTAATTGAGGAAGATCCTTTCTCACAATTATTAGCGCATACACTAATGAGTGAGTCTATGGCAAGCAAAAGAATGGCTTTACTAAGTTGGTTTTGATGGAGACCGTCGGCAATATGGCGGATAGGGCTGACGGTAAAAATGACTGAGCATCTGAGTTGATATAGGTGGTTGAGCAGGGGTGTCCAGGTTTCGACTATAGAAGGAATGGTGAGCCGGGTTCTACAAAAGTGTTGTGGGGGAAGCTTGTGACAATTGGCAACGATGCGCCCTTGGTGTGAACCTATAGCAAGACGGTAGGTGAAAGCGGTTCCAAAGGTGATAAGGACGACAGGGCGTTTTTGTAGTTGTTGGTATGCAGTATGGATGGTCTGGTTGCATTGGTTGAGACAAATTTGTGGGTCGGGGTGGGAGAAACGGGTGTGGTGCATCCATGAGTGCCAAAGTCCGTCGTGCTGTATGAGCCATGAGGAATCGATTTCTTCTTGGTCAAGGGAGTGGTTCAGGGCTAAGGCAATTGAAAGGGGGTTATAGAGGGTGCCAAAGGGGTTGGTAAGGACATCGAAACCTGATTGTTGGAGTTTGAGACCTATATGGTCACTGAAGCATGAACCGATGAGCATCAATGGTGTTTGATGGTTGATGCGAATGGGAGAAGGGTTGACGGCGATGGGGGTGGAGAGTTGCATGGCGTTTTATCAGTATTGGGCGGATATAGGTTTGATGTCGAAGATTGGAGGGATGTTTTGGAGTTCGAAGAGCATGGCACGAGGGGAGACGAGGAGGTCGCGGGTTTTCATGGTTAGAGCGAGATTGTTTGCGGTGTCGATAATATGAGCCTCCATGGGAGTTTTACCACGGTGTTTTTTTGCGAGAGTTTGTAGTTCACGGCAGAGGTCGGGGGTTATGTCGGGAAGGTTAATATTGAAGTGGATGAGTTTGGTGTGATGGTCAAGGATTTCTCCAAGCATCGAGATAGATGTGATTTTGAGTGTGGGTTTGGATAAATAGGTGGTGCCGTCTTCCAGTGGTCTGGAGAATTGGCGCACAATGGCTTGGATGTGTAAGAAGAGATCTTTTTGGAAATATTGTTGGAATTTTAGGAATTCGCCTTTGTAGAGCCGTAATGTATAAGCACCGCTGTAGTCTTCGATGGTAAGTTGGCCGTATGGGTCGCCGTTTTTAGATGAAATACCATTTTTTGCATCAGTTACAATGCCTCCAAAGCGAATGTTTTTGCCGATAAGCTCATTGAGGTCGGCAAGTTCGGAACATTGGGTATCGGTAAAATATTGCATCTCGAATTTGAAATTGTCGAGGGGATGTCCGCTAAGGTAGAGCCCAATGACAGAGAGCTCTTCGCGACAACGTTGTACAACACTCCATTCTTCACATGATGGGATGTCTGGACGGGAGTCTTTTTTGATTTCTTCACTCATGTCGAAGATGGACATTTGTGCGTTGTCGGCGCTCTGCTTGTTGTGGAGTGCCCAACGCATCAGTTTCTCCAGAAAGGTGGGGGTGTTAGGGTTGTCGCCTTCGCGGTAGAAATATTGGGCTCGGTGCATGGAACCTATGCCGTCGAGAGCTCCAGCTTTGACGAGCGATTCGATGTTTTTGCGGTTTAGTGAGCGAAGGTCGGCACGTTCGAGGAGGTCAAAGATATCAATGTATGGGCCATTCTTCTCGCGTTCAGAGATGATAGCGGCCGCAGCGGCTTCTCCCATGCCACTGATGGCTTTCAACCCGAAGCGTATCTGCCCTTTGTTATTGACCGAGAAGTCCATATCCGACTCGTTGATAGAGGGTGGCAGGATTTCAAGACCGTGGCGGCGGCAATCGTCCATGAGTTCGGTAGTGCGCTTGATATCGCTCTGGCCACTGGTCATAACGGCGGCCATATATTCGGCAGGGTAGTGAGCCTTGAGGTAGGCCGTCTGGTAAGCTACCCACGAATAGCATGTGGCATGGGATTTATTGAAGGCATACGAGGCGAATTTTTTCCAGTCTTCCCATATCTTATGAAGTTTGTCTTTGGGATGACCGTTCTTCTCACCGCCCTCGTAGAACAGCACCTCCAGCTCATTCATCTTCTCAATCTGTTTTTTGCCCATGGCTTTGCGCAGGGTGTCGCTCTGTCCGCGGGTGAAGCCGGCCAACTGGCGGCTCAGCAACATCACTTGCTCTTGGTATACGGTGATGCCGTAGGTGTCCTTCAGGTATTTCTCCATGCAGGGGATGTCATACTCGATGGGCTTGCGTCCCTGCTTGCGGTCGATGAAGTCGGGTATGTAGTCCATGGGACCCGGTCGGTAGAGGGCGTTCATGGCTATGAGGTCCTCAAACACGTGGGGCTCCAGCTCGCGGAGGTACTTCTGCATGCCGGCGGACTCAAACTGGAAGGTGCCGACGGTGTTGCCCTCGCAGAAGAGTTGATAGGTCTTTTCGTCGTCGATAGGTAGGTGGTCAATATCAATGTCCACACCGTGGTTCTTCTTAATCATCTGGATGGCATTCTTGATGATGGTGAGGTTCTTTAACCCTAAGAAGTCCATCTTGATGAGACCCACTGTTTCAACCACATGACCGTCGTATTGTGTGACAAGAACATCCTGTTTGCTTTCCTTATCATAGATGGTGCATACGGGAGCGATATTGGTAAGGTCGTCCGCACCAATAATAACACCACAGGCATGGATGCCCACTTGTCGGTTAGTGTCCTCCAGTTCGGCAGCGTAAGTGAGCATGTTCTTCAGCTCGTCGTTGCCGGGATCCTCCATGATATGTTTTAGTTCGGGGATGTATTTATAGCAGTTGACTAAGTTCACCTTTGGCGATTTGCCTTTCTCGTCCTTGATATTGTCGGGGAAAGAGCGGTCGGGGATATACTCTTTGAGTTTGTTGACGGTCGAAAGTTCTATTTTCTCTACACGCCCCACATCGGCAATGGCGGACTTGGTGGCCATAGTGCCATAGGTAATAATATGTGCCACCTTCTCTTTGCCGTACTTGTCCGTAATCCAGTCCAGCACACGTCCGCGTCCTGCATCGTCGAAGTCCACGTCGATATCAGGCAGCGAAATACGGTCGGGATTGAGGAAACGCTCAAACAGGAGGTCGTACTTCAAGGGGTCAATATCGGTAATCCATAAACAATAGGCAACCACACTACCTGCTGCTGAACCACGTCCAGGTCCCACACTCACTCCCAACTTTTCGCGTGCACCACGGATATAGTCGGCCACGATGAGGAAGTAACCGGGGAACCCCATGGTTTTGATGGTGTGCAATTCGAATATAATACGCTCCCGCTGCTCGTCGGAGAGGGCGGCCTTGATGTCGGCTATGTCGGAGCCTTCGGTCAGGTCGGGTCTGTCGGTCAGGTACCTTTTCCTTGCGCCCTCCCAGACCAGTTTCTCTAAATAGTCAGCCTCGAATTTGATGCGGTACAGCTTGTTATATCCGCCCAGTTTCTTTATCTTCTTCTCGGCGTCGGCTTGGCTCAGCACCACCTCGTGCTTCTCGTTCTGGGTAAACTCGTCGAAGAGCTCCTTTTCGCTGATGCGGCTGCGGTATTCGGCCTCGCTCCCGAAGCTTTCGGGGATGTCGAACATCGGCATGATGGGGTCGGAGTTGATGCTGTACACCTCCACCTTGTCGGCTATCTCCATGGTGTTCTCCAGTGCCTCGGGGATGTCGGAGAAGATTGCCTCCATCTCCGTCGGGGTCTTCAGCCACTCTTGCTTGGTGTAGTGCAGACGGTCGGGGTCGGCATAGTCTTTTTGTGTGGCAAGGCAAATCAGGTGGTCGTGCGCCTCGCCGTGCTCCTCCTCCACAAAATGTACGTCGTTCGTAGCGATCAGCTTGATGTTATGTTTGCGCGCCAACGCTATCAGCACTGGGTTCACCTTCTCCTGCATTTGGTAGGTCAAGCGGTTGGCGTTGGGCTTGTCCGTCTTGTGGCGTTGCAGCTCGATGTAGTAGTCGTCGCCAAACACCCGTTTGAACCATAGCACCGCCTCCTCGGCCTTTGCAAGGTCCCCTTTCATAATCAGCTGGGGGATTTCGCCGCCCAGACAAGCCGAGCAGACTATCAGCCCCTCGTGGTACTTTTCCAGCACATTGTGGTCGATACGCGGACGGCTGTAGAACCCGTCGGTGTAGGCAATCGAGGCCAGCTTGCACAGCGAGTGATAGCCCTGCTTGTTCTTCGCTAACAGGATGAGGTGGTAGCCGCTGCTGTCCACGATGCGTTCGCGTCCCGTCTCGGGGTTCAGCTCCTTCACATCCTTGTCCTTGTCGTACAGCGTGCGTCGGGCGCAGTAGGCCTCCGTGCCGATGATGGGCTTGAAGAACTGCCCCTTCAGTTGGTCAATCTTGTATTCGGCCTCCTGCTTCTCCTCCAGGGTGGCGCCGTCGTTCTTCAACACCGCCTCCTGTTCCTTTATCTGGTTCTTCACCTTGCCGTTCTCCTTCTCAATGGTATCGACAAAGTCTTTGATACCGAACATATTGCCGTGATCCGTCAGAGCCATGGCATACATCCCGTTCTTCTTGGCTTTCTTTATCAAGTCGCCAATCTTCGACATGCCGTCAAGCATCGAATAGTGCGAGTGAACATGCAAGTGTGTAAAGTTCATAACAGTATGGAGGGCTATATTTGTTTATTACAGAATGCAAAGGTACGAAAAATATTCCGAACAACTGTTAATAACAGTCATAAAAAATGCGAGGTGTCTTTTTTCTATGTCAATTCGCGGATTATGCTTATTTTTGCATCCTGAATACAAGAATCGGTTATGATTAGAAAACACTCTACCACAATTATTTCTATAGCTTTGACCCTTGGCCTTTGCTGTGTCGTCGGGTCGGTTTCGTGTCGAAACAGTCGTGTCGCACGGGCTGAAGATGTAGTCCCTGCACAACCTGACTATGCCGACAGCACCCAATGGTATATCACCCAGCGCGATGCTCCTGTCGACCTCTTCTATATCATCTCCACCGAGACGGGCGACTATACTATTGAAGGTATTCCCTGCCACTATGCCGACACCCGCAACGACAGCATCCGGCAGCTCCTTTTCGGCGAGATGCAAGGTGTCGACCAGCTTCTTTCTGGCAGCCTTAACTACTACTCCCCCTACTACCGTCAGTGTACACTGCAGACCTTCACCTCCGACAGCCTTGTTGCCGCCCGCATGCCCATTGCCATGACCGACTGGCGCAAGGCCTTTGCCCACTATCTCGCTCACTTCAACCAAGGTCGCCCATTCATCTTGGCGGGCTTCAGCCAGGGCGGAATGGCTGTTGTCGACCTCCTCGGGCAGATGGACTCTGCCACCCTCAGCCGCATGGTGGCCGCCTACGTTATCGGGTGGAAGGTTACTGACGACGACCTTGCCATGTCCTCTAATTTCCGTCCTGCACACGACAGTGCCGACTTCGGGGTCACCGTATGCTACAACTCAGTCCGTGACAACCGTTGCACCATACCCATGATCAGTGAGGGCAACAAGATGACCGTCAACCCTGTCAACTGGCGTACAGATGCCACCCCCGCCACGCTTGTCAGCCCCATTTCGCCCGACACCCTTACCGTCACCCTCGACACCGCCACCATGCTATTGCAGGTTCAGGGCTACAGCGGAACGGATTATATCATCCCCCTCATCGGTCGCGAAGGCAACTACCACGGCCTCGAAATCTCCCTCTACGCCCCCTCCCTCCACCGCAACATGGCCCTGCGAGCCGAGCGGTTTCTGGCACTCCGTAGCCAATAATAGTTAAATCCAATAATGTATCACGACATCTGGCCGATTCTCCTGCCCAGCCGGGCGAACGCTTTGCCGTCCTTTTCCGCCTCTGCAAGCAGTTGTTCAAACTCCTCGTCGGACACCTCTTTATCGTTGAAGGCCACCACCAGTTGCTCGTTCTCGTCGTTCTCGCTGTTCTCGACAGTCGCTAATGCCTTCCCGTTCTTCAGAGCCTCCCTCCTCAGCATCACATAGGCCGTGAGACACTCCGGGCATATCTTTATCAGCGTCTTGCAGATGGACATGTTCGAGTTACCAATCTGTGTATTGATCTTCGCTTCCAACAGCAGCTGTTTCTTGTCAATGCATTTCTTGTCGTCGGAGGCGTTGGCAGCCATGCTGATTTGAAAGTCCACATCATACGCCTCGTCAAACCGCCCCAGCGTATACATTGCCCGCTCCTTGACAAACATGGCCTCAAGGCACGTCCTCCTGTCAAGTACCAGGTCGACATAGCCGATGGCCTCCTCATACCTGTTCCCATACAAGCACAGAACCGCGTTCAAGAAGTTGCAAGTCATACTGCTATCTTTAAGTAATTCCACACCCTCCGTTTCTCCCATCAGGCACTCGTCGTCCAGCATCACGTCAAACATCTTCTTTGCCAGCAGTGCTGCATTGCGGTAGTCGCCCCGCTTGCTCTTCTCCACCACGTAGGTCAGGCAGGTGCGGACCGCCCCATCATAGTCCTTCTTCCTAAGACAGCCATACACCTTCTCCCCAATTTCCATCTCGTCTTCAATCATGGCAGTGTCGTTATATGAATTGGCGTAAGCCTTGATTTCGGGATTCTGGATAATATGGTATGACTGAATAGGGTCACTCAATGTCAGACCTTCCAAGCTACGCATACGGCTGATGGCAACATACGCCTGACCTGGAGCAAACGTACCATGAGAAAGATCGAAATGCATCCTGTCGAAAGTCATCCCCTGCGACTTATGGATAGTGACAGCCCATGCCAACTTCAACGGGTATTGGGTAAAGGTGCCCACCACCTCAGACTCCATCTTCTTTGTCTCTCGGTTATACACTCGCTCATAGCTCTTCCACACAGTCAGCTCCACATTCACCTCTGCTCCGTTCTCCAATGTCACAGTGATGGTGTCCTCACTCAGATTTGACACCTTCGCAATTGTGCCATTGACACAACTGTGTGAGATGTTCTTACAGAACATAACTTGTGCACCCACTTTCAGTTTCAGCAGTTCCGGAACGATAAAATCCTTCGTCCTAAACTTACCATCCACTTTGCCGGAATAGCAATACTCTTCGGTGTCTAATTCTGACAACTTCTCCTCGTTCATATTGTCTGCCATGCGCCGATAGGCTGTCAAGATAACAGAATAGTCTTCCGTGTCCCCATCGTAGTCCACTCTTTGGTTGAGTAGATCCAAATCCTCCTGCGTGCTATCCCCAAAGCGCAAGCGGTTCAATAATTCAAGAAAATCTCTATCCTTTTGGCGATACACAGTTCTGAACTCTATTTTGGGAAGATTCATCCGTTTTAGCACATGTGCCTTGTAGAAGTAGGGCTTACCCTTCTCCCATAAATCACCAAGCATGTCCTCATCAGCAGTGTTTGCCACCACGGGGGGCAGTTGAAACAAGTCGCCCACAAACACCACCTGCTTGCCGCCAAACGGCATGTGGGTATGGAATGCCTCGCACAGATACCTATCCATCCCGTCCACCATATCGCACCGCACCATCGACACCTCATCCACAATGATAGTGTCAATATGCTTCAACAAATCACGCTTCTCGTCCGAAATCCTCAATTCTGTATGGGGACCTATCACCTCAAAGGGGAAACCGAAGAACGAATGCATCGTCTGCCCGCCTACATTGATGGCGGCAATGCCCGTCGGTGCCAGCACCAGGAAGTTCTTGTCTATCTTCTCCTGAATCATCTTGATGAAGGTGGATTTACCGGTACCTGCCTTTCCCGTGATGAAAAGGCTCGTGTTGGTACTCTCGATAAGAGCAAATGCCTTCTGCTGGTCAGCATCCATCGTAATCTCTTGCTGCTTTGTGGTGTCATTCGTTGTTTCCATAGTCTATTTGGTTTTTGTTGTTTTCGGCTGCAAAATTACACCCTCCACGTGCAATCTATTTGCGCATAGCAATCTTTATATTTGTTGCACTCAAACATGTTTATTACCAAAAAAAGATGACTAGAAAAACACTAGTCATCTTTAATAAAGAAGTAATTAATTACAACTATTATGAGCTACTTGTTCTCACCATCATCCAATGGTTTTAACCAATCGCTATCAGGTCTTGCAATAAGGCGCGCATTATTATATGCCATCTCCAAAGTAAATATAGTTTTCCCTTCATAATTGTTGACACCATCTTCGGGTCTATATTTGTGTTGACAGACTAATGCCACATCAATGACTCCTTTCTTCTCCAAAGCAAGAGGAAGTAGTAATGAAATCTTTTGTGTGCCATTTTGTTTATCGAAGTAATTAACAGGAATAGCTGTTTTGTAATTCCAGGCCACCCTGCTGAGTGATATATCTAATGCATTTCTAAATCTAGTTGTTAAATACTGAAGCCAGTCATCGTCTGCATATATTGCATCTGCAAGTTCTTTAAAGTAATTCTCTTTTTCACTATAACTCAAATTATTAACATCTTTAAATTGAAAACCGTCTGGAGCTCCTCTTTTAATGAATCCAATCGGAAGGCGTTCTATATTATCCTTAAAAAAATGCCGCCAATTCAAAGTGGGTTTTTGTGCTTTGCAGTCATAATACAAGTCTGAAGGGGACGAAAAGTATTCTGCTCTACGTGGTGGATTTCGAAACTCAGAAATTATATTCTGATATGAACTATTCGCTGTATCAAACGCTAAGAAAATCCATGGCTGCCTAACATTCGGATTTCTACCATCATTTCGTGTAAAGAATGCATAAACTGGGTCATAAATGCTATCTGCAAGCCCAGTATTCCATACTGCATATTGTGAATTTTCTAATATCTTTTTTTGGGGTTCCCTGTTTTCCTTTTTTGCCGCCTCTTCTTCCAGTGAATCTTCATATAATAAGCGTTCGAAAGTATATGATAAGTAGTTTTTTAATATAGGCTTTGACATCCTATCCTTTTCCTTATAATACCACTTCTCTTCAAGTGCAACATCTGCCGCTAAACGATTAATAGCAATATCCCAACCATATCCCTTTTCTATATTTTTGGGCCTTGGGAAATAAGCATATTTATCTATAGCATCCCCTATGAATGGTCCCTGTTTTGGGCTTGTTTCGCATTCTGGAGGAACAATACCTGGCTTATAATACTTTTCATCGTTTTTTCGCTCATCATCTTGTTCTTGTCCAATCTTTTTCAAGTCTCTAACTAATACTGGAGCCTCATGTTTTCCTGTGTCACCTGCACGAAATTCGAATCTTTTTCCAAAAATACATTGAACAGCTTGCCTTACCCCAACAAAACCCATCTCATGACACTTTTCTTTTAATCCATTCAAACCAAACAAAGCAAAACTTGCCCAACCCTCATTATCCTTTGTGGCATTTTTGTATTTTGATTCGATGTTTTTTCGTAGCTCTTTTATTTCAATCAGTTTGTTAGGAGCTAACCTGATTGCCTGAAAAACCTCTTCTGTTCCTTTTATTTGGTAATTGTCTTCGAATGCGATATCAGGATATAAACGAGGTAGTTCCGTGTCTATGTCAACTATCTCGTCTCCTTGACTTTTTACCAATTCATTGAAACAGTCTCTAAACTCATCATACTTCAACCAAAAACCAGGTAATGTTGCTGTCTGTGCATATGCACCTTCAATTAATAATCTTAATTTCCGTTCAGTCATAATTAATCATTTTTAATGTTATTACATGTCTTGTTTGTTTTCAATTGCAAAATTACTATACTCGAGTGCAATCTATTTGCGCAATAGGTAATTCATCGTTTTTGTCTCGAACCTCCAACGGGCGTTTATACAATAAAGAAAGGCATGAGGTTATGTGCTCATGTCCGTTTGTCTATTGGTATCGGCAAACACCATCGAAGGAACGGCGTCTTGGAGAACATATCTCACGCCTGATGGTATGCTGATTGAATATAGCATACACATTCAAGCGAAAGCATAAATGCTCTTCCTCCTTCTTAAAATTTGCCGATTTTATAGACAAGGACAGTATTACAATGCTTTTCTTGCAATCACTTTCTATCTCTCGAAAGCAATTGCAAAAATACTACTTTTTTTCCAATTAACACAAAAAACATCAACCCCTATACTAAATTGACGACTAAAGTAGATACAGTGGCTTCAACTATCAGCCAATAATCTGTCTAAAAAGAGTCTTAATCCCACTTAAAGTCCTTTTCTCTTTTTTCAACAATAATACACCCCAAAAGTGCGATATTTGCGTACACTGCTTTTCTTGTTACTACTTGGGAAAAAGAAAGAAATCCGTACAGAAAAACGACTTTTTCTCGTTTTTCTGTACGGAATCTGCATATTTCGGCTGCAAAATTACACCCTCGAAGTGCAATCTTTTTGCGCGGTGGTTTTTCTATCTATTTTTCAGTGTTTTCTATTTTCTCTATTCTGTTTTCATTAAACTTGTCAAGCCATTCATTTGCTTTTATTGTTTCTCTCCTCTTTCACCTTGCAATATCACCTCCCAATGTCCACCCTTATCAGGCCCTACACGGCGGATGATGCCTTGCTTCTGAAGAAACTGCAAGTCCCGCCGAATGGTTCTTCCATTCACACCCAAATAGGAGGCCAATGAAGCGGAGGTTTCCAGGTTATTTTCTAGGACATTTTCTAGGACATTCATCTTGCCGGTCTCTTTCATCCTGTTGATTATTTTAGCCTGCCTTTCTGTTAATTGCACTTCCTTATTATGTGTTTTTTCTAGGACATTTTCTGGCCACTTTGTCGATTTCTGGTCTTTTTTCTGGTCACTTCCTGATTCCCGTGTTCCTTTCTCCCTAACTTCATCTTGCCCGTCTTTCTGTTCTGTTCCGTTTTCATCACGTAATGCAGAATTGAGCCGCACCTTGACCATAAACTCCACTTGCTTGTATTCGGGGGCAGGGTTGCCGGCCTCGGACATCTCACGGAACATACGGTCTACACCCTCGCCGAACTCTTTGACCAGTTTGTATTCTCGCATAAACTCTACTATCTTGGGATTACGCGAGAAATGCATCTGTCGGATATTGTCGATACGCACCATGCCAGGCAAGATTCCTGGGCTTTCCACCACATAATGGTTGTCGAATATCTTCACCATGATGTCGGTACCCAAGATGCTGTAGTCGCGGTGGGCAACGGCATTCACTATCAATTCTGTCCAACAGAATGGGGGATATTGCGGTATGGTTACAAACCTGGCATCTTCACCCAAGAAGGTGTATTCCTTGATTTGCGTATCAACAAAAGCGATTGCCTTTTGTGTCATCTCCAAGATACGACCCTCGAACGATACATCCTTCACCACATTCATCTCGCGGCCAAAACGCTCTTCATCACCCAAATAGCGTACTATACGGATACGTGCCCGTTGGAAGAACTTCTGAGGGTCTTTGCCAAACAGCAATATGGCTGCACCCGACACTTTGTCCACTCCGTTTACTGTCGTAATATACCCTTTGTTGGTACGTAGATAGGTTTCTGCGTCCTTCGCATAGCCAATCTTCCTGCAATGCAGGGCAACATAGTCAAGGTCGATGTCATCAATGGTCGCGCCATAGACCGGCTCATCCTCATAGTAGCGGCCACCCTTGGCATAGAACAGCTGCATGCGCATCTCGAAATTCAATTTCTTCGACTTGTCGCCCACACGATAGAAAGCATCATCGGCCTGATTGGCATGCACTCGCATACTGGGTTCTACATGCATCACCAGCACCCTATTGGCTTTCCCTTCTTCATCGATACAATCCACAAAATGTACCTCTACAGGCACAGATGGCAAACAGAAATCGAAGGGCACACGCAGCAACTCGTTAAGGTGGTCATCATTTCCATTGATGCCAGTGATCCTGCCATCATCTTCAATGCCTATCACCACATCGCCGCCATCTGCATTGGCAAAAGCCACTACTAACACTGCCAAAGTCTTGGCATCAATGCGAAAGCTTTTACGGTCAAACTGCTGGCCTTCCTGCTGTAGTTGCAATTCCTTTATGTCGTGTGTATTAACCATTTCTTTTTTGGAAACCTAAACTTTTGTCATTCTTTCTCTCTGCAAAAATACGAAAATATTTTCATATCAATCCCAAATATCTCAGATGCTTTAATCTTTTTTGAAAACAGCAGCGTATTCGTTTTGCATCTCTATAATCCTTTGTTGCACCTGCTCTACAATGTTCTGCGGTGAGAGGACTATCAAGTCTTTGCCGAAGGAGGTCAGCTCACGAGTCAATTCGTAGTTCTCGATGCAGTCAATAGAGAAGAAACGTCCCTCACATAGCGTGGGGTACTTCTCGCGGAGCTCTGCGTCCCGTTCCCCACGGATATTGCGCTGTGACTCGTGGATGGGTTTGGTGGCGACATAGTCCTTGGAGCCGTTGCTGACCCAAAACACAATAGTCTGCAAATCCTTGTTATCATTGAGTGTCACGCCTACAATGTCCTCGAACCGCTCGTTGAGGTCGCCATCATACGGTACATATGCATGCGACGGCAACGGCACCACTTTGTCTATGCGGTCGAGGGCAAAGTTCAGCAACTTCCCGCTCTCTTCCGCTGCTGCAATAAGATACCAACGGCGGTTGTATTCCTTAAGCAGATAAGGATGTAACGTCACCGTCCGTTCCTCGTCGGGAGTGTCGAAGCGATGATAGTGCAGCTCCACCACCTGCCGTTGAGAAATGGCCGTGAAGAGCTCGCCAAGCAGAGTGGAGTTCTCCAACGGATTCTTTGTAAAGGAGATTATCTGTCGGTCGGTCTTCACGTTCAAACTCTTTCTCAATGCTTCTAAGCCCTCCAGATTGGGGAGTCCGTCGAACTGCCCCAGCAGCGACAAGGCCTCAGAGAGCAGATACTTCTCATCCTCCGTCATCTCCTTCTTGAAGATGGAGAAAGAGGGGTCGGCATAGCGGTGGCAGGTCTTCTTGACGGTCTTGTATGGGTTTTTCTGACTTGGAACATCAATCTGGTAATGCTCAATCTCCGCAAGGAAAGGCCCGAATTCAAGATAATTCAGGTCGTGCTGAATGGTGCGAAGGCTAACAGGCGCCTCCTTCTTTTCCAACTCTTCCTGGGTCTTCAATTCTTTCAGTTTCTCATTGACAAGCTGGCACAACTCCTTGGAAGAGTAGTTGTGATAGCGGTTGCGCAACAGTTCGTCCAGTATGTAATACCGTGTTACAGCGTTTTTGTTAGTAGGCATAATCGTTTCGTTTTAGGCTGCAAAATTACACACATTGTGCGCAGTCTTTTTGCGCGGTGGCTTATTGCTTTTCTTCTGTGATTTTTGTTTTGTTTATGCAATCTGCCTTATCTCCTCAACTAATGGACGGTTTTTCTGACGATTGCAGAGGTATAATGTTATTGTCTTTTATTGGTATTTTTATTGATTTCAGGTGCAAAAATATAACTATTTCTCCTTTCCCCGAAATTTCAATTGTTAAAAAACACTCTGACCCAGAAATTCTAATCCAGACTTTCTGATTCTTGCTCTCTACCGTAGAATTTCATTGTATCAGCATTTTAAATAATCGTCATTACCGTAATGGCGATTACAAAGATACAAAATATTTTTGATTAGGCAGTTAGGATATATATTTTTTTTGCAAAAAAAAAGGTCTTTCCACGCATATCACCCCCAATAGAACCTTATTCCTCAAGCAGGACCTCTTTCCCGTTCAGGTGGATGGAGGTCAGCTTCCAGCTGCCGTCGGGCTGTTTGCTGTAACGGTATTTGTAGACGGTGGGAGTGGGTTTGCCGTCTTCGTCGTAGGTGGTCTGGATGCAGCGGGTGCGGTTGCCGTGGCAGTCGTATTTGTTCTCCTCGGTATAGAGCAGGTACTCGTCAACGGTATATACTTCTTTGCGCACGGGGCGTCCCTGCTTGTCGTAGCTTTGCAAAGTGCGGGTCTCCACCACGCCTATGCTGTCGTAGGTGTAGGTGACAAGCACCGCCAGTCGGTCGTTGGCATCGACCACCCCGTGCGACGAACTGACCACACGGCCATGCTCGTCATATTTCACCCCAATCTCCTGTGCCCAAAGTGAATTGAGAATTGAGAATTGAGAATTGAGAATTAAAAGTATCAGTATTATCTTTTTCATGGGCTTAAGAAGATTGTTTGAATGTGTGAACGTGTTAATGTGTTAGTCTATTTGCTGTCGCATCAAAGACTCACGAATTAACGCATTAACACATTAACGCATTAACGCATTAACACATTCAATTATTATTTCATCAGTTTCTTGTATCGCAGTCGGTGCGGGGTGTCGTCGCCGAGGCGTTTGCGGCGATTCTCCTCGTACTCACTGTAGCTGCCTTCGAAGAAATAGACTTGCGAGTCGCCCTCGAAGGCAAGGATGTGCGTACAGATGCGGTCGAGGAACCAGCGGTCGTGACTGATGACCACGGCGCAGCCGGCAAAGTTCTCCAAACCCTCCTCCAAGGCGCGCATCGTGTTCACATCGATGTCGTTGGTGGGCTCGTCAAGCAGCAGCACATTGGCCTCGCTCTTCAATGTCAGTGCCAGATGCAAACGGTTTCGTTCACCACCACTCAGCACGCCCGCTTTCTTGCTCTGGTCGGTACCGGTGAAGTTGAATCGTGACAGGTAGGCGCGGGCGTTCACCAAGCGTCCCCCCATGGGGATAAGCTCGTTGCCCTCCGACACCACATCATATACGCTCTTCTCAGGGTCAATCTGCACATGTTGCTGGTCGACATAGCCTATCTTCACAGTCTCGCCCACGGTGAAGGTGCCGGTGTCAGGCTTTTCCAACCCCATGATAAGGCGGAAGAGTGTAGTCTTGCCGCACCCATTGGGGCCGATAATGCCCACAATGCCTGCAGGGGGCAGGCTGAACGTAAGGTTCTCATACAACAGTTTGTCGCCGTAGGCCTTGCTTACACCCTCCACCTCCAGCACCTTGTTGCCCAGTCGCGGGCCGTTGGGGATGAATATCTCCAGATTCTGCTCCTTTTCTTTCACGTCCTCGTTCATCATGCGGTCGTAGGCTGCCAAACGAGCTTTCCCTTTGGCGTGTCTTGCTTTTGGAGCCATGCGTACCCATTCCAACTCGCGCTGGAGGGTCTTGCGGCGTTTGCTCTCCTGCTTCTCTTCCATGGCCAGCCGTTGTGTCTTTTGGTCGAGCCAACTGCTGTAGTTCCCTTGCCAGGGGATACCTTCGCCGCGGTCAAGCTCCAGAATCCAACCAGCCACATTGTCGAGGAAATAGCGGTCGTGCGTTACGGCAATTACAGTGCCTTTGTACTGGCGCAGATGCTGCTCCAGCCAGTCGATGCTCTCGGCATCCAGATGGTTGGTGGGCTCGTCCAACAATAGGATATCCGGCTCTTGCAACAGCAGACGGCACAGGGCGACACGTCTCCGCTCGCCACCGCTGAGGTTCTTCACGGGCTCGTTCTCGTCGGGGCAGCGCAAGGCATCCATAGCACGTTCCAATCGGCTGTCCAGATTCCAAGCATCGTACTGCTCTAATAGTTCCGTCAGTTCGCCCTGCCGTTGACACAGTTTGTCAAAGTCGGCATCGGGTTCAGCAAAAGCATTGTTAACCTCTTCGTACTCCTTCAGAGCATCCACCACGGGCTGCACGGCTTCCTGTACCACCTCTTTGACGGTCTTGCTGTCGTCTAACTTGGGTTCCTGTTCCAGATAACCCACGCTGTAGCCTGGAGCAAACACCACCTCGCCTTGGTAGTCCTTGTCCACCCCGGCGATAATCTTCAGCAGCGACGACTTGCCCGATCCGTTCAAGCCGATAATGCCTATTTTGGCACCATAGAAGAAGGATAAATAAATGTCTTTCAGTATCTGGCGGGAAGGCGGTATCAGTTTGCCCACACCTACCATCGAGAAAATGATTTTTTTGTCGTCAGCCATAGGTTGGAGTTCTTTTTGAGGGTTTATGAATTGATAAGGCTTAATGGAATTAAGTCTATCGGTTCTATCTTGTCTTTTTTTTCTATCAAGTCAAACCTTTTTAGTCTTCGTCAAAGCGGAGATCCTTGACGTTGATTTGTATCTCAGTCTTGCCGTTCCAGTAGTTCTCTTCGAGGGTGTAGCAGATGGTGAAGGGGTCGCCTTTCTTGACGCGGGGATAGCAATGTCCCAGCTGGAACCCAATGGCGGGAAAGGTCTTGGAGCGGGAAAGGAGGGAGATGACGTTAAACTTGAGATGGTTCGACCCCACAATACGGGGGTATCCCGTGTCGACAAGGCTGTGCGACATGAACACCGGCACATTGTTTTCCGGGCCGAAGGGACCAAATTGTTTCAGTATTCGCAGGAACTTGGGAGTAATATGCATGCCAAAGTCTATCTCGGCGTCAATCTCTATTTCAGGTACCATGACCTCGGGAGGAAGACTCTGATTCACCACCTCCTCGAAGCGGAGAATGAAAGCGTCCAGATTTTCGGGTTTCACCGATACCCCTGCAGCGCAGCGGTGGCCGCCAAAATGCTCCAGCAGGTCGCTGCATTGCTCAAGGGCGGCGTGTACGTCGAACTCCTTGATGCTGCGGGCTGACCCTGTAAAGAGGTCATCTGTCGAGCGGGTGAAAATAACCGTGGGCTTATAATAGGCTTCCACCAGTCGCGATGCCACGATTCCCACCACACCCTTGTGCCAGTTCTCGTCGAACAGCACGATGCTTTTGCGGTTCCGCATCACAGGGTTGCTCTCAATGCGGCGTTTAGCCTCCTCGGTGGCGGAGCTGTCGAGGTCTTTGCGTTGGGTGTTATACTCGTTGATCTCCTCGGCCAGCATGCCTGCCTGAGTGGCGTTGTCGCTGAGCAGCAGGCGCACAGAATCGAAGGCACTGCGTATACGTCCGGCGGCGTTGATGCGGGGTCCGACCAAAAAGACGAGGTCTGTGATGTTCAGTTCCTTGCGGAAATAGGATTTGTCCTCAGGGTGTGAACGCACCTCCTCGTCGGTGCGGCGTTCTATGTGGCCGTATGTAAGGATTGCCTCGATGCCGGGACGGGGATGGGTATTGATGACCTTGAGCCCGAACGCGGCCAACACCCGGTTTTCACCCATGATGGGCACGATGTCCGATGCGATGCTCACAGCTACCAGGTCGAGGTATTTGAGCAAGTGCAGTTGCAGGGCGTCGCGCTTTTCGCGACGGATGTCGTCAAGCCGATCCGGTGCATCACACAGGCGCACACCCATGCGTTGCTCTTGATGGGCTTCGACAATCTTGAACCCAATGCCGCAACCCGACAACTCCTTGTAGGGATAGGGGCAGTCTATTCGTTTGGGATCGAGCACTGCCACAGCAGCTGGAATGTTCTCGCCGTCGGGCAGATGGTGGTCGCCAATGATGAAGTCGATACCCAGTGAGCGGGCATAATCGACCTGCTCCATGGCTTTAATGCCACAGTCGAGAGCGATGATGAGTTTCACCCCCGTTTCATGGGCATAGTCGATGCCTTGAAACGAAATACCGTATCCCTCGCTGTCGCGGTCGGGAATGTAAAAATCAATGTTGCGGTGAAATGTACTGAGGTAGGAGTACACCAGGGCAACAGCCGAAGTGCCGTCCACATCGTAATCCCCATAAACAAGGATTCGTTCGTGACGGCGGACCGCCTCGTTGATACGAGCTATAGCGCGGTCCATGTCCTTCATCAGGAAAGGATCATGCAACTGGTCCAAGCTTGGTCGGAAGAAACACCGTGCCTCTTCGAACGTCGTAACACCACGCTCAACAAGCAGCGTGGCGATAATTTCGTCAACTCCTAATGCTTCCGCAAGTTTTTTAACTACCTCTTTGTCATAATCTTCCCTTAATATCCAACGTTTTTCTTTCATTTTTTACTGGTTGTAAAGGTACGACTTTTTTTTGGATTGGATGAAAAAAAAATCTTTTTTTTACCTGAACGGAGGATAATGGGTTGACAACTATTGCATTGTGGCGATTCTGCACGTCGTCCCCACAGCTGGCGGCAGGATTGGGCAGTGCGGAGGGGAAGAACAGGGTGTTTCTACCACCAGGTCGGCTTTCAGATGGATAATCCCAAACAGGTCATAAGGAAGCTGAAAACGCTTTAGGAGACATGCAAATCGGTCGTAGTTTCATAGTTATTTATTTTACCTTTTGTTTACCTTTACTTTAGCTATTATTTAGGTACAGTAAACAAAAGATAAACAAAGCACAATCAAATTGTAATGTAAAATGAGGGGGAAGTCCGACTTGAACCCCAATGAACGATTTGGGATAATGGTTGTTCAATAGTAATCACTATTGGACAACCGAAGAGCAGAATCTTTTTTGTATGGGTATCAGGGCGGGCTATTCAACTGTGTGGTAGTGTCCGCCGAAGGCAATGCCTACTTGCGCCGTCAGACAGAGGCCTTTGGGGCTGCCCTCGATGCGTGGGAACGAGGAGTAGGAGAGGCGCAGTTTGCCCTGTAGCGAGATGTGGTTGCGTTCGCTGATGCGATGGTCGCCAAACAGGGGACTGAATCGGGGGAAGGTGTTTTGTTGCCAGAAGTGGTAGCGGAACATAAGCCCCACGGTGGGCTCGAGTCGGGTGTAGGCAAAGTGTTCTTCCCATTTCCGTTTGGCACTGAGTTCGTGCATACCGAGGCCGATGATGGGGGAGAGCTGCATGTGGTTGTTGTCGATGAGAAGGAATCCGTAGCCGATGTTGATGAGAGTGAGGCTGTAGGAATGATCTTCGAGAAAGATGCCCTCCACCAGTTGAGGGTTATTCCTGTTCAGGAGGAGTGCGGTCTTGCGGGCATCGTAGCTGCCCATGATGGCCTCGATGTCGAGGAGATGGCTTTTCCATTGGAAGGCGAAGCCATACCCAATGGCGAATGCGGGGGTAAAATACTGTCCCAGGGAGCCAAACGGGTAGGACATCCCCAGCGAGAAGTAGGCGCTGTAGCCGAATGGGCGGGCGGTGTAGGTGGGTTGGTAGTAGGCTGGGAGCATGTCGAGTTGCTGCCAGACTTGCTTCTCGAAGGCGGCGAGGGCTGCGGTGTCGGTGCCGTCTTGTGTCAGTTGGCGGAAATAGGCTATGCGTTGGTTGAGGCGGTCGTTGGCTCCGTAAAGCATGTTGCTGTAGGAGCCTGGGTCGTCGGAGGTGTTGAGCGAGCGTTGAAGGGTGCGGCGCTCCACTTCGAGCATGTCGAATATCACTTGGTTGTAGCGCAGCAGCTGGGGGGTGCGATGGTCGGCAATGACCCACGACGAGGATGGGAGCATCCAGGCTTCGGCACGGTCGAAGAAGGATTTGATACCGTCTATATTTTCCTGTACGGGGCTGAAGCCGAT
>JAEEGJ010013689.1_pt1 | contig 19563 bp, 14 predicted proteins | sample 8958761 | NCBI WGS metagenome assembly JAEEGJ01 (sample SAMN16246546, study PRJNA631951) | gut metagenome | biome: gut microbiome; feature: rumen; material: RS-attached | host: Bos | place: Iran: Karaj | collected 2018-10 | reverse complement strand
GATATCCTTTCGATGGCGGACAGGACGGTGCAGGATTTCAAGTCGCTGAAGGAAGACGAGGTGGTGGGTGAAATCGCCATTGCCTGCGCGGAATCGCGGAACGTGAATTTTCTTTCGAAGTGCATCGCGATTCTCCGGGACGACTATCCGAAGATTAAGTACAACTTATATTCGGGCGACAGCGAGCGCGCCCTGGAAAAGTTGGACAAGGGCATTTTCGATTTCGCGGTGGTTGTAGATAACGTCGATTTGGAAAAGTACAACTGCCTTGCGGTGCGTTCGGTGGACCGCTGGGGCGTGGTGATGCGACGCGACGACCCTTTGGCCAAGCGGGATTTCATCGAGCCGAAGGACTTGCTCGACAAGCCGCTGATGGCGTCGCGGCAGGCGATGGTGGCGGATTTGCCGAAGTGGTTCGGCGACGATATTTCGAAGCTGAACGTGATTGTGGGGCTGGATCTTTCGTACAACGGTTCGGTGCTTGCGAAGGAGGGCACGGGCTACCTGCTCACTTTCGACGGCCTTGTGGATACGAGCCGCAGTTCGCGCCTGTGTTTCAGGCCGCTCATGCCCGAGCTCACCACCAACATGTATATCATTTGGCGGCGGGGCCAGCAGTTCACGCGGGCGGGGGAACTTTTCCTCGACACGCTCCGGCACGTGCTGGGGGAATAAAAAGAAATTAGAGGATTATTCTCATGATTAAAATTGAAGGATACAGTACAAAGTATATCAACGACGCCATTGCAATCTGGAACGACATCGTCGAAGACGGTATCGCGTTCCCGCAGAAGGAAAAACTTGATGCGCAGACAGGCGATGTCTTTTTCAAGTCGCAGTCGTTTACGGGCATCGCCATCGAAACAGACTCCGGCGAGGTGGTCGGGCTGTACATTCTCCACCCGAACAACGTGGGGCGCTGTGGGCACATTTCGAACGCGAGCTATGCCGTCAAGAAGAACAAGCGCGGTCAGCATATCGGTGAATTTCTCGTGAAGGATTGCCTCGCGAAGGCAAAGGAAATCGGCTTCAGGATCTTGCAGTTCAACGCGGTTGTCGCGACAAATACGTCTGCATTGAAGTTGTACAAAAAGCTTGGCTTTACACAACTCGGCGTGATTCCCAAGGGCTTTTTGCTCAAGGACGGGAGCTACGAAGACATCATCCCGCACTATATAGAACTGTAACCGAACGCCACGAAACGTATTCGCCGTCATATGAAACACATTGTTTCATAAAAACACCATTTCACACAATTTTCAAAGAAAAATACCTAAAAATCTTTAAAAAATCATTGATTTTGTTTCATAGGAAAGGTATTTTTGATAAAAACAAGAAGGAGAACGCCTTATGAAAACGAAATTCCTACCCATACTGACGACAGCATTCGTGCTGCTGTGCGCAGCCTGCAGCGACGACAATACCAGCAACGCCATTGCCGGCGACGACGATCACGGCACCCCGGTCGCAGGCACGGAGACCGTCAATACCTTCGAAAAGCCCGGGACCGGCTCCGAGTATACCGAAGCAATATACGATGGAGCCTACACTTCAGCTGACCGCTCCGGCGCCGTATACGATATGGCCGACGCCCCCATGCTAGATAGTTACGAGGCCGCCGTCGAGCCTACCGTTCCCCCCGCAGGCATAGAATATGAAGAAGGCGGCTGGGGCGGAGAATCCAACGAAAGGATGTCGGGCCTGCTCACGGCCGGCGAGTGGAACGACCTGGACAACTGGAACACCTGGATCGAAAAGCTCAACAGCTACAAGACCATGCCGGGATACTGGAAGTTCTTCCCGAATAAACTCGTGGCGGTAAAGGTGGTTGACGCGAGCGAAACCGCCTTGGCCAACGTCACTGTCGAACTCCTTAACGACGACAAGGTAGAATTCGCCACCAAGACCGACAATTCCGGGTTCGCCTACTGCTGGGTTAGCCTGTTCAGCAACGACGCTCAATCCGCAAGTGCAGAAAACCTCTCGCTGAAGGTCAACGGCCAAGTATCCGAAGAAGCGGTCAAGGTAACTGGCAAGGATGACGAAACCATCAACGTCAACGTCATCACCAGCGACGCCCCCAAGGCTGAAGCTACCGCGGACATCGCGTTCATCGTGGATGCTACGGGCTCGATGGGCGACGAAATCGCCTTCCTCAAATCCGACCTTGAATACATCATCGACCATGCCGGTTCGGCCAGCAACACCAAGTTGCGCACGGCGGCACTGTTCTACCGCGATGAGAGCGACGTGTACATCACGCGTGGCGAGAACTTCGCCAGCGACGTATCCACGACCCGCGAATACATTTCCAAGCAGAACGCAAACGGTGGCGGCGACTACCCCGAGGCAGTCCACTCCGCACTTGAATCCGCCCTGCAGGATCTCTCATGGAATGAATCCGCACGTGCACGCATCGCGTTCCTTATCCTCGATGCCCCCGCCCACCACGAAGGCGATGTCATTGAGAGCCTCCAGAAGTCCATCAAGGAATTCGCCAAGAACGGCATCAAGATTATCCCGGTGGCAGCGAGCGGCGTCGACAAGGATACAGAATTCATGCTGCGCTTCTTCGAGGTCTCGACAGGCGGAACGTACGTGTTCATCACCAACGACAGCGGCATCGGAGCCGAACATATCGAAGCCAGCGTCGGTGACCACGAAGTGGAAAAACTCGCCGACCTGATGATAAGGCTCATCCAGAAATACGTGGAATAACGGCACGATTTTCCATCAGGAACACGCAAGGAACTCTTTTACATTCCTTGCATAAATTTCAAAAACTGAAAAACAAAGATTGTAATCGCGGTGAAACAAACCGCGATTTTTCGTTTATTTTCGGCATTTTTTGTCTTTATTCGCACGCTCTAAATTTTTGGCACGCTCTTTGCATAGATTGGAACGAATTCCAAAATTCCTTGGAATCTAGCAAGGACAAATACAATGAAACTCGTTACGGCCTACATTCAACCCGAACGACTTAACCTCGTGAAGCAAGCGCTCTACGAGAACCAGATTTACAAGATGTCTGTCACTAACGTGCTCGGCTGCGGCCAGCAGAAGGGCTACAACCAGCGCTTCCGCGGCGTCGTGACCGAGGTGAATTTGCTCAAGAAGATTTGCCTGAAGATTGCGGTGAACGATGACTTCGTGAAGCCCTGCATCGATGCCATCATCAAGGGTGCTCGCACGGGAGCCATCGGCGACGGCAAGATTTTCGTCACCTCGCTCGAACAGTGCATCCGCATCCGTACTGGAGAAACCGGACCCGAGGCAATCGGATAACACCAACTTCAACAGCAAACCTTTAAGGACTAACAATGAACGAAGTTACACAAGTCGCAGCTGTCAGCGACGCCATCTTTATGACAGAAAACATCTGGATCATGATCAGCGCCATGCTGGTGTTTATCATGGGTCTCGGATTCGCCTGCGTTGAAGCAGGCCTCGTACGCGCCAAGTGCTCGGCGAACGTCGCGTTCAAGAACATCGCGGTTCCCGCCATCGGCATCACGATGTACGCCCTGCTGGGCTTTGGCCTCATGTATCCGGGTACCTTCAACGGCATCCTCGGATTCGCGGGCTTCGGCATCGGTGACTGGGCAAACCCGGCTAGTTTCACTGCTGCCTACAACGGACACTTCACGCTGTTCTCTGACTGGCTGTTCCAGGCCATGTTCGCCGCAACCGCTGCGACCATCGTCTCGGGCGCCGTTGCCGAACGCGTCAAGTTGCACTCCTTCCTCATCTTCACGATTGTCTACGTGGCTCTTGTCTACCCCATCGTGGGTAGCTGGACATGGGGCGGTGGCTGGCTCTCGACTCTCGGTGCACACGGCTTCCATGACCTCGCCGGTTCTACGCTCGTGCACTCCGTGGGTGGCTGGGCAGCTCTCGCTGGCGTGATGATTCTCGGACCCCGTATCGGCAAGTACGTGAACGGCAAGGTGCACGCCATCCCGGCACACAACATTCCGCTCGCTACCATCGGTGTGTTCATGCTGTGGTTCGGCTGGTGGGGATTCAACGCCGGTTCTGCACTCAATGGCGACCCGAAGGCTACTAGCTGGATCTTGGTGACCACGAACCTCGCTGCTGTTGCCGGTATCATTACCGCAACTCTCACGAGCTGGATTGTCTCCAAGAAGCCGGACGCCACCATGGCCCTCAACGGCTGCCTCGCCGGCCTCGTCGCTATCACTGCCGGTGCAGACGTGGTTTCCCCGCTCTCCTCCTGGATCATCGGTGCCATCGCTGGTGTGCTCGTAGTCGGTGCAGTCTTCATGTTCGACCGCCTGCACTTGGATGACCCGGTCGGTGCGCTCTCTGTCCACCTGGTGAACGGTGTGTGGGGTACGCTCGCTGTCGGTATCTTCGATATCACTGGCGACTACACCCTCGGCACTCAGGCCATCGGCGTGCTCGCCTACGCTGTGCCCTGCTTCGCTGCTGCAAGCCTCATCTTCCTCGGCATCAAGAAGACCATCGGCCTCCGCGTTACCGAAAGGCAAGAACTTCGCGGCCTCGACCAAAGCGAACACGGTCAAGAAGCCTACAGCGGATTCCAGATCTTCAGCAACATGTAATCGGTTTCCAACCCACACGATACAAAAACAACCTGCGGACTCCGGCTTTTGCCGGGGTTCGTTTTTTATTTGGGGTGGGTTTTGGGCGGATTTCGCGCTACACACAAATTAATTTCATTTACAATTTATGTAAAATATTCGGCATACGTAACCACGAATTGTTCGTCCGAGCCATATAATATATCGTTTTTCGCCTGAATTTGCCGTTTTTCGTTGATTTGGCACATTTTTTGCACTTTAGGGGCGTCCGTTTCCCTGCTTGCACCCGAATGGGTGGGCTACGACCCCTGAGGTAGGGGAAACAATCATTCAGAAGAGGCGTTATGCTCGAAGAATTACACGAGGAATGCGGCGTTATCGGCATCTACAATGGCGAGAACGTCGTCAGGAATATCACCATGGGGCTTTACGCCCTGCAGCACCGCGGGCAGGAAAGCGCCGGCTTCGCGGTGACCGACGGGGACAAGGTTCGCGTCCGCAAGTCCATGGGGCTTGTATCGACACTGCTCCGGGAACACAACATCGACGAACTGCAGGGCTTTGCAGGCATCGGCCACGTGCGCTACAGTACCACGGGAGCATCGACGCTCGCAAATGCGCAGCCGATTCTCGTGAGCTGCAAGTGGGGCCAGATCGCGGTTGCGCACAACGGCAACATCACGAACGCAAACGAACTCCGCGCCGAGATGGAAGCCGAGGGTCACATATTCCAGACGACATCCGATTCCGAAATTCTCCTGCACGAAATCGCCCGTACCGAGGCGGACAGCCTGGGAGAGGCCATCAAGAAGGCCATCACCAAGTTTACCGGAAGTTTCTGCCTCGTGTTCATCAGCAAGGACACGATGTACGTGGCCCGCGACGGATTCGGATTCCGCCCGCTTTCCATAGCCCGCATGGGCAAGGCATGGTGTGTCGCGAGCGAGACCTGCGCATTCGACCTGCTGGGAGCGCACTACATACGCGACATTCAGCCGGGCGAGTTCCTCACCATCACGCAGAACGGCCTGCACTCCGAACGCTTTACCCACAAGGACCGTCTCGCGCACTGCATTTTCGAATACATCTACTTCAGCCGTCCCGATTCCAAGATCTTTGAACAGAGTTGCGACAAGATTCGCCGCAAGATGGGCAAGCAACTCGCGAAGGAATGCCCCGTAGATGCGGACATCGTAATCTCCGTACCCGACAGCGCGACAACCGCAGCACTCGGCTACTCGCAGGCAAGCGGCATCCGTTTTGAAATAGGCCTGCTGCGAAACCACTACGTGGGCCGCACCTTCATCGACCCCACGCAGAACGTACGCGAGCAGAAGGTGAAACTCAAGTTCAACCCCATCGAGGGCGTGCTCAAGAACAAGCGCGTCTGCGTGGTGGAAGACTCTATTGTACGCGGAACCACCCTCAAGATTCTTTCCCGCATGCTGCGCGATGCAGGCGCACTCGAGGTACACATCCGCATCGCATCGCCCCCGGTGGCACACCCGTGCTTCTTCGGGATGGATTTCCCGAGCCAGGGTGAACTTGCCGCAAGTTCCATGACCCCCGACGAAATCGCGAAGATGCTCGGGGTCGAAAGCCTCGGCTACCTGAGCGTAGAGGGCATGAAGGAATGTACCGGCGAAGGCGAACACTACTGCGCCGCCTGCTTTGACAACAACTACCCCGACTACATCGGGACCGATACGAACAAGACCCGCTGCGGTTAAACAGCGGGCCGTAATTTTTCGGCAGGTTACAAGTCCGGAGGCTATCAGCGTCCGGACTTTATTCCTAGTTTGTTCATGCGATAGTTCATCATGCGGGGCGATACACCCAGGTCACGGCCCGCGGCGGAAATATTCCCGTCGTTGCTCTTGATGGCCTCGGTGATAATCTCGCGCTCGTAGTTTTCCATGAGAACTTCGAGTGTCGCATTCTTTTCGCCAAAGCGCGCCACGTTGCCGGTGCTCAGGCTCGTCTGGAGCGAAGGCGGCAAGTTGTAGCTATGCACGCAGTCGTCCGTCGCGGTAAGCACGGCACGTTCCATGCAGTTCTCGAGTTCACGCACGTTGCCCGGCCAGTGGTAACTCATGAGCAGGTTGATTGCAGTCGTCGAAAGGCGCACAATCTTCTTGCCGTAGCGCAGGTTCATCTTCTCGATAAAGTGTTCCGCCAGCAAGATGATGTCGCTCTTGCGCTTTGCCAGGTCGGGCATCGAAATCGGGAAGATGTTCAGGCGGTAGAAAAGGTCTTCGCGGAACTTGCCCTGCGAGATGAGTTCTTCGAGATTACGGCTTGTCGCCGCCAAGAAACGCACGTCGGAATGGAGTTCCTCGTTGCTACCCACGCGGCTGAAAGTACGTTCCTGCAAAAAACGCAGAAGTTTCACCTGGGTCTGCATCGTAAGGTCGCCAATCTCGTCAAGGAACAGCGTACCGCCATTTGCCGCTTCGGCACGGCCAATGCGGCGGTTCACCGCACCCGTAAACGCACCCTTCTCGTGGCCAAAGAGTTCGCTTTCCACAAGGTTCTCGGGGAGTGCCGCGCAGTTGAGCGTAATGAACGGCTTGTCCTTCCTTGCAGACAAGTTCACAATCGCGCGGGCAATCATCTCTTTACCCGTACCGCTACCGCCACGGATAAGCACTGTCGCATCGCTCGGGGCCACCTGGCGCACCTGCTCGTACACATGGCGCATCTCGCTGCAGTTGCCCACGAGGTCGCCCGGATTGTTCGAGAGCATGTCGCGGAGTTTGCGGTTCTCCTCGAGCATGGCCTCGTGCTCCTTGTGCATCTCGAGACATTCGTTCGCAGCATCGCCCGTAATGTTCGCAATAATCTCGAGCAGGGCAACGTCGCGGTCCAGGTCAGTCGTCCCGTCCACAGGGCGGTCGATCGAGAGCGTCCCGATAACTTCGCCGTCGTGAATGAGCGGCACGCAGATGAACGCCACCTGAAAGTCGTAATGGCGGCTCCCCGTGCGGTTCAAGAAGCGGGAATCCTTGCGCAAGTCAGGAATCACGTGGCTCACGCCGCGCTCGGCCACATGGCCCGTAATGCCCTCGCCCATGCGGTAATAGCCCTTCTGCTTCTCGGATTCATCGAGCCCGCGAGAGGCCTCAATCTTGAGGGTGTCGCCGAACAGGAGCGCAAATGTACCGCGCAACATGCCGAGTTCCGTTTCCAGAATATCGAGGACGTTTTCCAGTAACTTCTCCACGTTGCGTTCGTGAATAATCGCAACGCTAATCTTCTGGATAACCGAGATTTCTGGACCTATGGGTGTTGACATATGTGACATAAGATAGAAATTAGGGAATAGGATTAGAGTTTAGCCTTAATTCTCTTGAGGGCTTCGCAGGTGCGTTCGTAGTCACCGAAGGCGGTCAGGCGGAAATACCCTTCGCCGCAGGGGCCAAAGCCGCTACCGGGAGTGCCCACGACCTCGCAGGTGGCAAGCAGGCGGTCGAAGAAGTCGAAGGACTTTTCACCATCGGGGATCTTCCACCAGATATACGGAGCATGCTCGCCGCCGAACACCGTGTAGCCAGCTGCGGTCAGTTCCTTGCGGATGACGCCGGCAGTCTTCATGTAGCCCGCGATAACGGCCTTCGTCTGCTGCCAGCCGACCGGGGAGTAGATAGCCTCGGCGGCACGCTGGGTCACGTAACTTACGCCGTTGAACTTGGTGCACTGGCGGCGATTCCACATGGAGCGCAGTTTTGAAAGTTCGTGCGGGATGACCGTGTAGGCGCAGCGAACGCCGGTAAAGCCAGCAGTCTTGCTGAAGCTGCGGAACTCGATGGCGCAGGTGCGGGCGCCCGGAATCTCGAAGATGGAGTGCGGGAGGCTCTCGTCCTGGATGTAGCAGTTGTAGGCGCCATCGAACAGGATAATCGCACCGTTCTCGTTCGCGTAGTCCACAAACTTCTGGAGCGTCTCGCGGCTAAGCACCGTACCCGTCGGGTTGTTCGGGCTGCAGAGGTAGATCATCTGCACCGGGTTCTTGGGCAGGTCGGGCTGGAAGTTGTTCTCGGCAGTCGACGCAAGGTAGGTGACCTTAGAAAAATGTCCGTCATTCTGCAACACGCCTGCACGCCCAGCCATCACGTTGGAGTCCAGATAGACCGGATAGACGGGGTCTGGGATAGCAATTTTTACATTTTCTGTAAAAAGTTCCTGGATGTTCGCAACATCGCACTTGGAACCGTCGCTCACGAAGATATCGTCCGGGTCCATCTCGATGCCGCGGGAAGTGTACTCGCCGGCGACAATCGCCTCACGCACAAAATCGTAACCCTGCTCGGGCCCGTACCCGCGGAACGTCCCCTTCTCAGCCATCTCGTCGACAGCCTTGTGCATGGCCTTGATGACCTCGGGGATAAGCGGCGTAGTCACATCGCCGATACCCAGACGCACGATGTCGGCATCGGGTTTCTTTGCCTGGTATTCGGAAATCTTCTTTGCGATGGTAGAAAACAGGTAGCTACCAGGCAGCAAGTCGTAGTTCGGATTGATGATTGTCTCGTTCATTAGATAGTCCCTTTAAATACTTCCTGTGCAGGGCCGGTCATGAGGACCGGGCCATCGTTTTCGTGCTTGATATGGAGCACGCCACCATCGAGAACGATGTCGGCCTCTACGCCCACGCGGCCCGTACGCTGGGCCGCAACGAGGGTTGCGCAACTGCCGGTTCCACAGGCCATGGTGACGCCGCAACCCCGTTCCCAAACCCGCATGCGGATTTGGGTGGGCGCCCCCTGAACCGCTGGCAAAACCTGCGCGAATTCAATGTTGCAGCGGTCCGGGAACTGCTTGTCGCATTCGAGCACGCAGCCCCAGTCTTCCAGCTGAATCTTGTTAATGTCATCTACGAAAATAACCGCGTGCGGGTTCCCCATCGAGACCGTCTCCGCGGTAAAGTCAAAGCAGTGCGCCGTGAGCTTGATGCTCCCGAGAAAGTCCCTCGGGTTGCCCATGTCCACGCACACGCGACCGTCATCCAGAAGTTCAGGCTTCACGAGCCCGCTTTTAGTATGCAGGTGGAACACCTTCTGACCCGGCTTCGCAAGCCCGCGGCTCACGATGAACTTCGCCACGCAGCGGGTAGCGTTACCGCACATCGCCGCTTCCGAACCGTCGGCATTGAAGATGCGCATCTCGAAATCCACGCCGTTCGGTGCAGACTTCGATGCAGGACCGACACCAGCCTTGTCGATAACCAGGCATCCCTCGGCATCCATCGGGGTCACGATCACCACGCCATCGGCACCGATGCCAAAACGGCGGTCACAGAGGCGAATGACCTCCTGCTCGAATGCGGGGCCGAACTCGACCTTCTGACCCGGTTCCAGGAGCACGAAGTCGTTGCCCAGCCCGGTCCACTTTGAAAATTCCATAAAGACGTCCTTTTACATTTATTTTGTGTCTATAATGCAAAGAACGTGCCATTTTTACAAAATTTGTTAAAAATGACGAAATTCTCTCAATTTCGCCAATTTTTTAGGAAATAAGTGAAAAATATAGTACCACCGTATTTTACACAATATGTAAATAATGGCATTTTCTTTTACATTTTATGTAAAGCATTTTTACGCCCTATTTTATTGCATCATGCACGCCAAAGGCGTGCGCGTGCGCTTAATAACCCCACCCTAATCAATCTTCCCTCTTCTAGGTTGTTATACGCGCGTCAGGAGGGTCTTAGGGAGGACTAGCCATGCGTATGTCCTCCCTAATCTCATTAGCGCGCGTTGGGAGGGTCTTAGGGAGGGCTAGCCGTGCGTAGCCCGCCCTAGTCTCATCCCCCTCCCTAGTCTTTCAAACAACGGATATAGCAGGAAGCGGTTTTCGATACCGTCTCGTAGGTGAACGAGAGGTCCGTAGCCAAACGCCAGCGGCGTATGGAATTCGCGGTAGGCAATCCCTTCGAACACATGTACATGACACCGCCGGCATAGCCTTCCGGACCAAGCGAACCCGGAATCACCGCGTTGAACCCGAAGTAGTCCTTTCCACCGGAAGACTCGCTCTTCAGCACCGGAGAGAGCGATTCGCCCGAAGGGCGCCACTGCGTCACAAAATCCGTAAACGCTTCGAACTCGTCCTTATCCGGCACATGGAACCCCTTGGGGCACAGCAGAGAATCCTCCTTGACAGCAGCGGCTTCGGCCAGGCGGTACAGGCGACCATACTTGTCGCAATTTTCAGCCGACTCGTTAAAGCACCAGCTACTGTCGGTCGCATAATTCAGGTTCGCCGCAAACCAAAGTTGTGCACCCATGCCGATAAGCGGGTATTTCTGCCCGTCACGAGCATCGGTAACCGTATCACGGTAGAGCGTATCGTTGATGTATTTCCAGCGCCCGCGGCACCGGTAGAACGAATGTTCAATAAGCGATATCTCATCGTAGTTATTGCCGGTGCAGCCCCGCTTGGCACTAATTTCCAGGTCATATGCTTCGCGTAAATGGCCCGCGTCGCACACGTACCATGTCACAGAATCGTTACCCAGTACCAGGTCAGGCACGGTATCGCACTTGAGCCCCTTCGTATTATTGTACAAGGTGCGCTCGGCATCCGTCAGGGAACGTAAGGTACCGTACTCGCAGTAGAAAGGGGTCGTGGAATCGCTCGCGAATGCCATGTATTTTTCGGCGGAATCACACTGGATAATATTCGCGTAGTACTCGTCACGCGGGACATCCAGCCACAAGCGGTTATAGCAATAGTAGAAGGCACTGTCGTTTATGGCTCCGTATTCGCCGTCACGTTCCTCGTAGCACATGCCTATGACGCTTTCGATTTCATCGCATTCCAGCCACCTCCCAAAAAAATCGTCGTAATAGAACCACTCGGTGGTATCGAGCGCACCCCTGCGCATATCGTAGCCCTTCGCGGGTCCGTAAGTGCAGGTATTGCGCAGCAGGTTTGTAGAAAGGAGCCATCCGAGCGAATCGCAGACAAACTCACTGCCGTTGTAATCGCTCAAGGAATCCTTCTGCGTTTCAAGACTGCAGAGGTTGTCTTTACCGCATGCCCCTAGACCGTAGACCTTCGTATAGAACTGCCGCGCAAAGACCTCGTCAGCGACAATGCGCAGCATCGATTCGCCCTCGCCGTAATAGCCCTTTGAACCGGATTCGTAATTGCGACGGGAAATCGCCGCGAGGAGGTCCGCCGCAAAAGCAAACACGTCAAAATTCTCGAAGGTTCCTTCCGTGAAGAACGACGCTTCGAACAAGGGCTTTATGGTGTCATACATCTCCGCCAGCACGAAGGGCTTGAACGCCTCCCAAACCACATCGGCGGCATAATACGCATCGGAAGGCCACTTGCAGTTCAACAGGGATTCGTGCCATACCGGTTCGGTATCGAAGGCGAACACCTTCAACAGTTCCGCATGGGCCTGCCTTACCGCAGAATCGGGGGCAACACCCTGCGACACAAGGAACCGCGCGCGACCCGTCACAAAATGCCCCGCCAGGGAGATATTGGCCATCGCCGTATCCGAAAGATCAACCAAGATTTCAAAAGAAAGTTTCTTGTCCGACTTGATGGGCGCGCCGTTCACCGTAATGTAAGGCTCCATGAAGTCTTCGGCCCGCAGCAGCGCGTAATTGCCTTTCAGCCGAATAGGGTCGGAGGAAAATCCCGCTTCGGATTTTTCCATATTGAATTCGCGGCCCGTTTCGTTCAGCAGGGAATCCAGTTCCAAAACATGCACCGAGGCAGTCTGGCCCGAAAAAGAAATTTCAGACCAGGCCCTGATGCTATAGACAGGCACCTGCTCGGGCTCCTGCTTTTCGGTATCCTTGCTCGGGTCATCAATTTCGGAGGTAGCATCGCCCGACTCGGAGCAGGCCACCAGGCAAAGCAACAGTACAGCCAGGAGCGACAAGGCCTTGTTCTGTAATTTCATCATGCACCTCACCTACTTCGCATCTTCCACGCAACGCACGGCGGCAGCCCAGTCCGTATCGCCGAACGAATTCTCATCGATATCGGGCTGGGCGTATGTCATATAGTAGTACGGCAACTTCTTGAATGTTTCGGCGGTGTACCAGAAATAGGCGTTATGGTATTCACCCTCGTACGTGCCGTCTACCTTGCGGCGGCCCGACGGGAGAGCGTTAAATCCGAACGTGTTCAGCGTCGGCGTATGCGCTCCGCCGGCCCAGTCCTTTTTACCCATCAACGTGAGGGCAAGTTTGTCTTTGGGGCCGAACTTCTTGACAAAGGCGAAAAGCGTGTCCCAGTCCGCCTTGGAGGGCACGTGCCAACCCTCGGGGCAAATGCCCCTGTGCGGCAGCTTGAGTTTCACGGTATCGGCCTTGACATCATCGGGCAGGTCCATCGCCGCGGTCCAGGAATACAGCACGCCGTAGAGCCCGGAGCAGTACGATTCCCAGTTTTCGAAGCACCAGGTGTTCCCGGCCAGGTTCGGCGTCTTTACGGAATCCCTGTACCTGAGGTTCGCGCCCATCCAGCGCTGGCTACCCATGGGTACAATCAGGTACGACTTGCCGTCGCGCGGGTCCTCGACCCATTCATCCAGCGAATCTGCCGGAATGACCTTCCAGGCACTGTCGCAAACGAAGGAAGAATACCCGACGTGCACGGTATCGCCGCGGGAATCCGCGTTGCAGTAGGCACCGAGATTCTGGTCGAGTTCGGGTATCTCTACCCAGCCGGAGTCAGCGCAGAAATACGCGTCTTTAATCGAGCCCTTGCGAGACTTGACACAACCCACTTTCACCTCGAGTTCCGTCTTTGTAGCATAGCGCCAGCCAGATTCCTTGTCATACACATAGTCGTAGCCATAACTCGTCACCAGGTCACCGTCCTCGGGATTAGGGAACTGGAGCGGCACGGCCTCTATCTTGGCAAGGCGCCATTCCTTGCCGTCGCACACGTAATACCGGGGCGAATTGTATATAGCAATAAGGTCGTCCGGCGATTCCACCTTGTGAATCGAATCCTTCAGCGAGGCGGAGCATTCCTCTTCGCCCATAAGCGAGAGCCAGAGCAAATGAGCATATGCACGGTAATCGGCATCATCGGAAGTCAAATTCGCAGTCGATGCACACCACTGGTTATACCTCATGTCCATATCAAATGTATAGGCGGCAAAACCGAGCGAATAAAAAATCTCGTCCTTATTCAATTCAGCCGTTTGCGCAAAAAGGTCAGAAGTCCCTTCGCGGAATTTAGAAAAGCCCACTTCGGAGAATCCAAAAGCTATTCTCTCGTGCAATAGCGACAGTTCATTCAGTTCCAGCGAACGGCCTTCCCCGCTAAAGCGAAGCGTCTTAATCGAAGCCCCTTCCGCGGGGAGCGCGAACCACTTGCGGACATCCTTTTCCGCCTGTTCCCACGCCTTCGAAAATTCCATATTGTCCTTTTTCACGAGCGATTTCGTCTTCGCAGATGCAAAACTCGTAAACAAGTTCAAATTCACGGAAGAATCCTTCGTGACGTCCACAACTGCAGAAATCCAGGAATCTTTCTTCGCTCCAGAACAGGGCCACTGCGCCATCCCGGACACGACCACCTCCGCGTACGGGGTAGTGAACGAATCTGCGACGACCATGTATTTCCCCGCAGCATCGATATCTCCGGTTACCGACTTGCCAGTCCGTTCCATGTCGCCCGAAAGTTCAAACAATTCCACCTTCGCACTATCAAGGTACTTTTCGCCTTCGACGCTGCCACTGACAGATCCAGCGTAGAACGAAGTCTTTTCCGGATTATCTGGATTCTCGGGAGTCTCGGGATTGTCGAGAACCTTCGTAGAACCAGAATCGCCGGAACAGGCGGCAAGCGCCACCGCAGTGGCAAGCGACAAACTAATACGCGCAAAGAAACTCTTCTTCATATTCTATCCTCCCTACTTGGCGTCTTCCACACACCGCACGCTTATGCCCAGGTCAGGCCCGGCAGACTTACCCACAAAGACATCTTCCTTCGAGTTCCACAGGTAGTAGTACTGGTACTTGTTCTCTTCCTGGGTCACGAACCAGAAATAGGCATGCGACGCGTCGTTCTTGTACGCTCCGTCCAGTTCGCGACGGCCCGTAGCGACAACGTTGAACCCGAAGGTATCCAGGGGTTTCATCGCATCGCTCACGACGCCCCACGAGATGCCCCCCATCAGGCTATGCGCGAGTTTGCCTTGCGGGCCAAACTCTTTGGCAAACGCGAAGAGGGAATCCCATTCCGCCTTGGTAGGCATGTGCCATCCCTCGGGGCAAATGCCCCTGTGCGGCAACGTGAACTCGTATGTAGCAGGGTCGGTGCCTTCGGGCAGGTCCATCGCCGCAGTCCAGGAGTAGAACGCAGGCCTCCAGAGATTGCCCGCGAGGTTCGGGCTCGCAGTCGAATCCACATACTTGAGGTTCGCGCCCATCCAGCGCTGGCTACCCATGCGCACGATCGGGTAGCTGTTTCCGTCACGGGAATCCTTCAGCCATTCGTCCAGGGAATCCGGCGGGATAAGTGTCCAGTCATCCCTGCAAAGGAAGGGCGTGAGCCCGGCATACGCGGTATCGCCGAGGGTCTTCTTGGTGCAGTAGCGGCCAAGTTTCTCGTCCATTTCCGTAACCTTGTAAAAAGAACCGCCTTCACACACGTAAGCCGCATGTGTAAACCGGCCATAGACCAGCGAGTCATCCGCGACGCATTCAAGACCTTGGGTATCCGAAGTCGATTCGGGAACCGAGACCCAACTCCCGCCCATGCATACCGCAGTCGAAAGGTAAATCCCTTCGCGGGACTTTGTGCAACCGGACTTGTACTGGTCCTCGGAAGGATTCGCATACCGCCATCCCGTAACCTCGTCATAGACATAGGAGTACCCCTCCCGCCTGAGATAGTCCCCGTCGACCCGACCGGCCGTATCCGTAACATTCATTCTCTCGTAACCGAACGCATAGTGCCACGCTCCCGAGTCGCACTTATAGACGGGAAAACTTTCCTGCACGTAAGTGAGCGGTTTCCTCGGGTCAAATACCGGGTGGATTTCGCCCTGTCGTTCTGCCGTACATTCTTCCGCGTCAAGTATAGAAAGCCAAAGGGTGTGCATGTAGGCTTGGACCGACTTTTTTTCAAAGACTTTATTCTTGATGTCGCTGCACCAATCCAGTTCGCTCGCAGAAAGGTCGTAGAAGAGAGCAACCCCGCCAATAATCCGCATAGTATCGTTCTTGGTAAAATCGCCGCCATGCGAGAAGGTTTCGGCAAGTTCGCTGCGCCACTGAGGAGCGCTCTTCGCGATAGCCCTTTCTCCAAGACGATCCATAAGCGCAGAGGCGGCAAACGCTTCAAGAGCCACGTCACCTTCGGGCAAGGCAAAGAGCGTACGCACTTCCTTTTCCGCCTGTCCCCAAGCCTTCGAAATTTCCATATTTCCGTTCTTCACGAGTTCCTTCAACCTTTCCGAAAAGAAGACAGAGAACAGGTTCAGGCTTACGGTAGAATCCTTGGACAGGTCGACGATGACGGATATCTTGGAATCTACTTCCTTGCCGGAACAGGGCTGCACAGACTTGCCGGATACGGTGAGTTCCGCATACGGGGAAGTGAAGCCGGTAGTGGAGACCGAGTAATGGTTTTTGGAGTCAGGCATCCCCATAACGGCTGTCCCCGTCTGGACGAGATTTTTATCAAGTTCAAACAGCACTGCACTTGCTTCCTTGAACGACTCCCCTTGCACGCTCCCTGCAAGAATCGTTGCAAGAACGTCTTCCTTGAGAGAGTCCTTAGAGGCTTCCTTGGAGGGGTCGAGTTCCTCGGGAAAATCAAGAGACCCAGGGGTACTGGATTCATCAGAACAAGAAATAGAGAGAAGTGCCACTAACAGTGACGGCAACAGAAACTTTTTCACAAGTCCTCCTTTTGTAGTACAAATTATAAAATTTTGGAATTTTGAGATAGTCGAAATTTTTAAATTGCGCACGTAAACGAGGTCAACCCATGAATTTCAGGGATTTTGGAAAGTATAACCAGTTCAAGGAACAGTTCGCCGGCATGTCTCCCGAGATGAAGGAGCAGATGATGAAGATGGCGAAGGAACAGATGAAGGCGAAAACACGTGAATTTGTTCAAAAATGGCTTTCCACGCCCATCCTTACGGCAGTGGCTCTCGTACTTGGCGCCATCGTAGGCGTGCTTACCGCATTTTTCGGGTCAGGGCTGCTTTATTTCAGCAATCTGCGCGATGCGCACCCGCTTTACTGGATTCCGGCACTCGCAATTGCAGGTGTATTGATTGCATTTGCATACAAGAAGTTCGGCAAGGGAACCGAACGCGGGATGGACATGGTGTTCGCAGTCGCCCATGGCAAGGAAGACAAGATTCCGCTCCGTATGATCCCGATGGTCATTGCGGGCACGTGGCTCACGCACCTGTTCGGGGGCAGTGCCGGCCGTGAAGGCGTCGCGATGCAGATTGGCGCCACCCTCGGGCACAACATCAGCACCAAATTCCATTTCGAGAACGCGAACCGCGTATTGCTTGTCGCAGGCATGGCGGCGGGCTTCGCGGGGCTCTTCCAGACCCCGCTCGCGGCAATAGCGCTCGCCCTCGAAGTACTGCTCGCAGGCCACCTGGAGCTGGCCGCACTCCTGCCCGCAACGGTCGCCGCATTTGCCGCATGCAAGGTATCGCAGATGTTCGGCGAGGGTATGGCCATCACGATGAGCAACATCTTCCCGGACGATATCACGAGGCTCATCTGGAACGATTACGGGCTAGATATCAACTTCATTTTGAAACTCGCAATCCTCGGCGCGCTATTCGGGATTGTGGGCGGCGCGTTTGCCAAGGTTCTCTCGCTCGCGAAATCGTTTTTCGGCAAGAAGTTCCCTAACCCCATCAAGCGAATCGCCATCGGTGGCATCGCGATAAGCGTTTTGCTTCTCGTATTCTTCCAGGGGCGCTACGCAGGCCTCGGCACGAACCTCATCGACATGATTTTCTCCAGTTCTGCGGCGAATGCGACAATCGGCATCTACGCGTTTGACTGGTTCCTGAAATTCGCGCTCACGATTTTGACCATCGCCGTCGGGTTCAAGGGCGGCGAGGTAACCCCGCTATTCGCCATCGGGGCGACATTCGGCACATTTGTCGCGACAATGGTCGGTTTCCCGCTCCCGCTTGCCGCGGCCCTCGGGTACGCCGCCGTGTTCGGGGCTGCGACCAACACGCTGTTTGCCCCGATGCTCATTGGCGCAGAAGTTTTCGGGTTTGACATGCTCCCCGCATTCTTTGTCGTGTGCGTGACGGCATACGCCTGCAACGGCGGGCAGTCCATTTACCAGCAGAAGAAGCTGCGGATCCGGTAGGGTTCACTTTAGTATCAGTACTGGCGTCTCTATCGGGAGTTTTCCCCGCTCCGCTTCTTCCAGCGGGGCCCTGATGCGGTCAAAGAGCGCCCGGAGCGCCTGCGGGTTTGCGCTTTCCCATATGCCGCTCGCACCGACGCCCGACAGTAGATTGTGCTTTTCGAAAGTCCCGTAGTCACTTCCGATTACATGCAACCTAAATGTATTTACGGAATCCTGGTAGAACGAGATTGTCGCCCTGGAGATGCACAGGCACCCGCCGGAAAAGGATTCCCGCTTGGGTGTGCGCAGCAGCGAAAGGAGTTCCTGCAACTGGCTGGAATCGAGTTCAACATTCCCGCGTTTATGCAATACCGCATGGTCTGAATCTTTCAGCAAGTCATAAAGGGGCTTCCCGACTGCCGTATCGCGGTCAAGAATCATTCCGTTCAGCGCAAAGTCAGGATCCTCCGACACTTCGGCCGTCCCTATGGGGCATGGCCGGAACTTCACGCCCTGATTGCGTAGGAATGCGTTCACCTTCCCCATCGTTACAGGCTTCTCGGGTTCCCACACGCCGATATCGTCACCGATACGCCCGATTTTTTCGGCGACGCGCAGTTCTGCTACAGACAAAGTATCATGAAAGAGCTGTATGCGCACACCCGTCGCACATTCCGTATGGAAGGTATCGAGAAGCGTTTCCTTCGCATCGGCAAGGCGCAGCAGCTGAACAAAGTTCTGGTAGGTGCGTCCGCTAATCACCTTGCCCTTCGCGTGTTCGCCAAGACCCACCGGGGTCACGAGCATCATGTTCGCGCTGTCGAGCACATCGAAAAGCGGCCTGGTCTCGTGATGTTTTTCGTCGGCGGAAGCCCCCCGAGCGCATAGCACCGCAAAGACAACCGCCGCAACCACGCAAGCCGCAACCGCAATACCGATAAATTTCTTCTTTCTCTTCTGCACACGCAAAATATAACTTGATTTTCGGCCCGTGCAGCCTTCGCAGTAGTGTGCAAGCGAGTGTCGCAGCGGCAATTTATTGCCGATATGACCGAGCGCAGCCACGGACGCCATAGGCGTCCACTCTGAGCTGGGGCCCCTCCCGCATCATTTTCATACCAGACTTTAAAAGTTTTTTCTATCTTTTTTTTCGAAAAAAAACATAAAGAGGTCTACAATGACGTTTGAAGAAATGTATGCCCTGGCATGCCAGCGCAAGAAGGAAATGCCCGAAGGCAAGGGAACCACGGAACTGTTCAAGAAGGGTCCGCACGCCATCGGCAAGAAGCTCGTGGAAGAAGCCGCCGAAAGCTGGCAGGCCGCCCGCTTCGAAAGCCGCGACGCGCAGTGCCTAGAACTTTCGCAGGTGCTCTACTACGTGGCCGTGATGATGGCCGAAAAGGGCTTAACTCTCGAAGAGGTGTACGCTAAACTATGATCAAGGTAGCTCTCCCGAACAAGGGCATGCTTTTCGAGCCCACGCAGGAACTCCTGAAGGCCTGCGGCTACAAGGCATCCAAGCCCTACAAGACTCTGACTCAGCTCGATACCAAGAACGGCATCGAATTCTTCTTCCTCCGCCCGAGCGACATCCCAATGTACGTGGGCCGTGGCATCATCGACGCGGGCATCACCGGCATCGACTTCAACGCCGAAGCGAAGAGCCCCG
>JAEEGJ010013686.1_pt1 | contig 19564 bp, 18 predicted proteins | sample 8958761 | NCBI WGS metagenome assembly JAEEGJ01 (sample SAMN16246546, study PRJNA631951) | gut metagenome | biome: gut microbiome; feature: rumen; material: RS-attached | host: Bos | place: Iran: Karaj | collected 2018-10 | reverse complement strand
AGGAGGTCAATACCAGAGCGACACTCCGCATTCATGTATTGCAGGAAGGCATAGCCCAAACCGCCTGCTGCACCTGCACCTGACACATTTTGGCAATCGCGGCCCAGATGCTTGGCTGATGCATCCGCAAAGCGTTTGGCACGGGCATCAAGGGCAAGCACCTGTTCGTGTGTCGCGCCTTTTTGAGGCGCGAAGACATGAGCCGCCCCATTCTCGCCACAAAGCGGATTGGTGACATCCGTCGCTATCGTGAAGCGAACATCATTATTAATTATGCATTGTGCATTATGAATTACTTCAAGCATCCCAATGCCACAATCGCTGGTAGCACTACCTCCAAGTCCTACAATAATATGCTTGCAGCCTCTTCTAACAGCATCCACCACCAACTGACCCGTGCCATAACTCATGGTCACCATCGGATTACGTTCCTCTGGCTTGAGCAACGTTAGTCCGCTGGCCTTGGCAATCTCTATCACCGCCATATCGCCCTGTACCAGATACTGCGCCACGATCGTTCGCATCAGCGGATCTTTCACGTTGACCTCCACGATCTCGCTGCCCCTTGCCGCATGGAACGCCTCCAACCATCCCTCGCCCCCATCGCTCACAGGTACCTGCACGACCTTTGCTTCAGGCATTTTCGCGAGAATACCCTCAGCAGCCGCCTGATTAGCCTCAGCCGATGTCAGACACCCCTTAAACGAATCTATCGCTACGATGATTTTCTTCATTCTTCCGTTGGCACCTTTATGCTTTTACGATAACCCATGCCCGTCACATGACAGATGAGTCGTCCGTTCTGATTGGTCACGCGTACCTCTACGGCAGGAATTTTGTGATGGTCGCAAATGCCGACAGCCTCAGCCCGCAGCACATCACCCTCACGGGCACTCGACACAAACATGATGCTGCTATTGATGCCAAACGTCAGCTGACCGTTGTAGTTCATCCAAGCCGCAATCGCCAAGTCGGCCAACGTAAACAGCGCCCCACCCTGACACACATTACCGCCATTCAGATGCATCGCTGTCACCGTCATCTCCGCTACAGCATGCTGCTCGTCCACCTCCGTAATCCTGCAACCCGCATTGGCCGCAAACCTATCCGTCCGATTCAATAGTTCCTTTATGTCCATTGTTGTCAATATTATTACCTGTTCTTACTAATCCAAATTCTGAGCCAACCGCTTGGCCATCTCATTAAGCGCCACGAAGCGATAGCGCTGCGATGTCACTGGGATGGGTGTATAGGCGTAATGCCGTGCCTCAGCCTTGCGACGCAGCGTCTCTTCGACAGCCGCTTGGATACCAGCATCGAGAAACGCCTGTTCGGTAGGCTCCAACAACAGCAACTGCCCTTTCGAACACGCCTCGAAATACACGCCGCCCGGTTTGTAATAACGCTCATGCGGAGACCCCTCCTTGGGAAAACCGTCGTTGAGCAGCACCACCAGCGGATAACCCTGCTCGCGCAAAGTACGAGCGATGAGTTGCTCACCCTTACTGATGGCTGCCGTATAGGTGACTGTCCCGTTGTGTGCTGCTGCCAGTACCGTCCGCAGCCGTTCCTGCACCTCTTCGTTTATAGCGCTTCGCGACATCTCCACCACCTGCCGGTCGGGCCAATCCAAAAGAAAATGGTTGCCCATCGACGTAAATGACAGCCCTGCCGCCTCCGTCCGCCTGTGTAATCGGAAAAGCTCAGGGTTGCGGCTCTTGATCCAAAGCCGCCGCGGGTTGTCCTTCACATAGTCTATCATCCGCCGCAACTGCCCTGGCGCATGGAGTATGCGCTCATGATAATAAGCCGCGTCCTGTTGCCAGATACTACCCCTCTTCGCAAAAATGCGAGCGAAATGCACGGGCGCCTCCGCGGCCCTCTCGTGTCCATCCTCACCGTCCCCGTGCACTCCAGCGGCGTTCCTTCCATCCTCGTCATTCTCGCGCACTCCAGCGGCGTTCCTTCCATCCTCACCGTCCCCGTTCACTCCAGCGGCGTTCTCGCCGCTGCCCTCTACTTCTCCGTGCACTCCAGCGGCGTTCTCGCCGCTGCCATACATCTCCTTATACACCTTCGTGCACCCGCTCTTAAACCCGCGCACTACCGCCCCGATACTCTGTGGCAGCGGCTCCAGCACCTGAATCACCAGATGTACGTGGTCGGGCATCACCTTCTGCGCCAGCACCTTCAGGGCGAACCCCTTCCCCGCATAAAACTGCGCCAGCCCACACAACATCTGATACACACGACGCCCAAAGGGGTTGAGCCTGACGAAAGCCGTCTCCGCACTCTCACCCTCCAGCGTTCCAAACAGCGGATAGCGTTCCTCCACAGGCAGCGTAAAATGATAGATAGCCCGTCCCTTGTAGTCCCATCCGTTTTCACGGTGGTGCCTCATGGGATCTACCGGCCTCCATTTTCCCTTTCCCTTATCCATTGCCTGCTCTGGCGTCATCCTGTCTGGATAGTCGTGCATTAGTAATTCTCCGCCTTAATCTGGAAGTAGCTCTGCGGATGGTCGCATACTGGACATACCTCAGGAGCCTTCTTACCGATGACGATATGTCCGCAGTTGCTGCATTGCCAAATGACATCACCCTCACGCGAGAATACTACAGCATCCTCGATGTTCTTCAGCAACTTACGATAGCGCTCCTCATGGTGCTTCTCGATAGCGCCAACCAGTTCAAATTTCTCTGCAATCTCATCGAAGCCTTCCTCGCGAGCCTCCTTGGCCATACGCGCATACATATCCGTCCACTCGAAGTTCTCGCCATTGGCAGCATCCTCCAGGTTCGCCCTCGTATCACTCACGCTACCGCCGTTCAGGTACTTATACCACATCTTGGCATGCTCCTTCTCGTTGGCAGCTGTCTCCTCAAAAATCGTGGCAATCTGCACAAATCCGTCCTTCTTGGCCTTGGAAGCAAAATACGTGTACTTGTTCCTTGCCATACTCTCGCCTGCAAAAGCCTCCTTGAGGTTCTGCTCAGTCTTCGTTCCTTTCAGTTCTTTCATAAGTCTTCGTTTATTTTAGTTTCACGTTGCGAATATACAACATTTTCGCGAAAAATCCTCCTTTTTTCACATTTTTTCTCAATTTCTGACGCAACAATTTTTCAAAAACATACCATATTCCCAATTTTTTTGTATATTTGCATCCCGGAAAATATAAGACCAAAGGCAATGAAAAAAATGACAGCCCAGGAAATTATTACATATATGGAGTCGCTACGCAACGAAGAGCAGCGAAAGGTGTTGATGGGGTTCTTCAAGACGGGCCCAGGCGAGTATGGTGAGGGCGACGAGTTCCTGGGACTGAAAGTGCCCCAGACGAGAGAGGTAGTACGTAGTGTGTCTCAAGATTTCCCCTTGAGCGAAGTGCCTGCACTTCTTCAGAGTCGCTGGCACGAAGTGCGCCTCTGCGGTTTTCTCATCCTCGTTTCGAAATTCGAGAAACTGGCTACCAAACGCCTAGAAAACAATGAGAAAGCAATTAAAGGTCGTGACGAGATCCTGACGATGTACCTTCAGTATGCCGAACAGGCCAATAACTGGGACCTCGTAGATCTCTCTGCCCCAAAGATCCTTGGTCATTGGCTACTGTTGCCTACATATTTGGGAGACCCCCTCTCATCCCCCTGTTTAGGGGAAGGAACAAATCTACACCTAGATTACAAACGGCAGGTGTTGGATGAACTAGCTCAGAGTGACAACTTATGGAAGCAACGCATGAGCATCGTCTGTTCATGGAAGACCTCGCAAATGGGTGACCCTTCATGGTGCCTGCGTTATGCTGAGATACACCTGCATCACCTTATGCATAAGGCTGCGATTAAGCGAGAGCAGGGCCAAGCTAGCTTGAGCCATGCCGAGCGTGAGCAGGCTCGGCTTTTAGCCAAAGCTGTTGGTTGGATGTTAAGAGAAATGGGCAAGCGAGTTTCCACCGACTTGTTACGCGATTTCCTTCGCCAACATGCTCACGAAATGCCCCGTACCATGCTTCGCTATGCCATCGAGAAACTCCCCGAACCCGAGCGCCAGTATTGGCTACACCCTGAAAGGGCACGGAATAACCCCAACGGGGTTTAATAACATAGTACCCAAAGGTGCCTCTGCATATCTACATATCCGTTTGATTTAAAAGATACACCTTCTTCTTCCAGCAAGGTTCTTTGTCTACTCCAGCCAGGCGCAGTACGCCCCTCTTTGTTCACCACCCGATGACAGGGTAACACCTCAGCACCAGGCGTATAGCGAAGTGTTCTACCTACCATACGCGAATGACTGGGCCAGCCTGCCAGAGCAGCGATATCACCATAGGTGGTAACGCAACCGCAGGGTATCTGAGCCACAATGTTCAACACAGCATCGCGAAAGGCACGCGCCTGTTCTGGCGACATCTTGTCAGGATAATCCTTCATTCTGAATTGTAAGTCTGATGTTTTCCTTAGCCGTTGCGGGTTGCATGGCCATATCGAGCGGTAAACCAGGTGGATTAATGCAGGCAACACGGACGAAGCCGGCAGCCAGGAGTTGTTGTTCATCGGCAATACGACCAGCGATGAGCAACACAGGTACGTCATGCCGTTGGGCACGCTGCAGGATACCAAAGGGCAACTTACCCATGAGCGTCTGACGATCGGCTGATCCCTCGCCTGTAATCACGAGGTCGACATCTTGTAGCAGGTCGTCGAAATGAATGGTATCTAACAAAAGGGAGATACCAGAGCGACACTCAGCTTGCATGTATTGCAGGAAAGCGTAGCCTAAGCCCCCTGCAGCACCTGCACCTGCCATATCCTGACAATCGCGTCCCATATGTTTGGCTGATGCCAAGGCAAAACGTTTGGCACGAGCATCAAGGGCAAGCACCTGTTCGGGTGTTGCACCTTTCTGCGGTGCAAACACATGGGCTGCGCCATTCTCGCCACAAAGGGGATTGGTAACATCGGTGGCGATGGTGAAACGCACATCATCGAGCTGGCGCACATCATCCCACGAGCCACCTTTTGCAAAGGCATCGATAATTGCCCGCAGCATGCCGATACCACAATCGCTGGTAGCACTGCCACCAAGACCCACGATGATATGTTTGCAACCTCTACGCACAGCATCAACCACCAACTGACCAGTTCCGTAACTAGTGGCTACCATCGGAAAGCGTTCCTCGGGCTTGAGCAGGGTGAGGCCACTGGCTTTGGCTATCTCTATCACAGCCGTATCACCCTGCAACAGATAAGGAGCTACAATGGGGCGCATCAGCGGGTCTTTTACATTCGCCTGCACAATCTCGCCACCCATTGCAGCCAGGAATGCCTCCATAAAACCCTCACCACCATCGCTCACGGGCACCTGAACAACCTGAGCATCGGGTATCTTGGCAAGAATACCCTCACAGGCTGCCTGGTTAGCCTCAACAGATGTGAGACAGCCCTTGAACGAATCGATGGCTACGATGATTTTTTTCATTTACAGCAAGCTATCGGCCAACTGCTGCAGCAGAGCCTCATCGGTAGTTTTCATACGCGAACGGATGGTTACCATAGGCTCCACAATCTCACAGTCCTTCAATGCCTCGATCATGGTACGCATGGTCTTGCCGGCCGTAGGAGCCCAGCTACCATTCTCGACAATACCGAACTTGCGCTTCTGATAGTTCTTGATTTGCAGATGATACAGGAAATCGTGCATCACGGGGAACACGCCTGCATCGTAGCTCGAAGCAGCTACCACCACTGTAGGATAGCGGAAAGCATCCTCGATAACCTCGGCCATATCCGAACGACTCAGGTCGCTCACCACAACCTTAGGAGCGCCCTTTTCGCGCAGGATTTCGCCTAAGCGCTGGGCAGCAGCGGCTGTGCCACCATGAATGCTGGCGTAGGCTATCAGTATACCCTCGCTCTCGGGTTCGTACTTGCTCCAGATATCATACAAGCGTACAGCCTCGGTCAAAGCCTCACCCTTGAGCATAGGACCATGCAGCGGACAGATAGTCTGCACATCGAGCGCAGCCATCTTCTTCACTACCATCTGCACCTGCGAACCATACTTGCCACAGATATTAAAGTAATACCTGCGTGCCTCGCAAGCCCAGTCATCAGTCTCATTCACTAATGCCCCAAACTTACCAAAGCCATCGGCACTGAACAGCACCTTATCGGTGGTGTCATAGCTCATGATCACCTCGGGCCAGTGAATCATCGCAGCTCCGATAAACTGCAGTGTGTGCTTACCCAATGCGAGGGTGTCGCCCTCTTTTACAGTAACCACACGACCAGTAAAGTCTACCCCCTCAAAGAAGTTAGACAGCATTTTTACGGCCTGGGCACTGCACACCAGCTGCACACCAGGATAAGTCTCCAGCATCCAAGCGATGAGTGCCGAATGGTCGGGTTCCATGTGGTGAACCACCAGATAGTCAGGCTGGCGACCATTCAACGCAGCAGTAAGATTCTTCTTCCACTCTTCGCCCTTTCTGCGATCGGCTGTATCCAGCACTGCTATCTTCTCATCGTCGATGAGATACGAGTTATAACTCATGCCCTCGGGCACCACATACTGACTCTCAAACAAATCGATGTCGAGATCGTCTACACCAATATACTTGATGGTATCGCTAATCATATTCATTGGTAAATTATGTTATTTCTGATAATAATCCTTGTACCACTCGGCAAAGTGACGGAGGCCTTCGCGCAGGGTGATCTTTGGCGTAAAGCCGTAGTCGCGCTCCAAGGCAGTAGCATCGGCATAGGTTGTAGGCACATCACCAGGCTGCATGGGAACCAGCTTTTTGTGGGCCTCAAAGTCAAAGTCCTGAGGCAGTACGCCAGCACGTACCAGCTCCTCCTGCAGGATATTCACGAAGTCGAGCAGATTCTCGGGCTGACCGCCACCGATGTTATACACAGCATATGGGGGGATGGGCAGACCGTCTTCGCCCTTCTTGCGCTCGGGAGCACCCTGCATCACACGTACGATACCCTCAACGATATCATCAACATAAGTGAAGTCGCGACGGCAGTTGCCATAGTTGAAAATCTGGATAGTCTCGCCTTTCAGCAGTTTGTTGGTGAAGCCGAAATAGGCCATATCGGGACGACCGGCAGGACCATAGACGGTGAAGAAACGCAGACCTGTGCTGGGGATATCGTAGAGCTTAGAATAGCAGTGGGCAAAGAGCTCGTTGCTCTTCTTGGTGGCAGCATAGAGTGACACGGGGTTATCTACACGATCGTCGGTGCTGAAAGGTACCTTCTTATTGCCACCATAAACGCTGGATGAGCTGGCGTAAACCAAATGCTCTACAGGGTGATTACGACAGGCCTCGAGGATATTGTAGAAGCCTATCATGTTGCTCATGATATAGGCATCGGGATTGGTGATGCTATAGCGCACGCCGGCCTGAGCTGCCAGATTGACTACTACATCGAAGTGGTACTGTTCGAAAAGACTATCGATAGTAGCCTTATCCGCCAAATCAGCCTTAAAAAACTTGTATTCTATTCCTGCAGGCTTTGCCTTTTCAATCACGCTGAGGCGGTAATCCTTCAGCGATGGATCGTAATAATCGTTCAGGTTATCCAGACCTATGATCGTGCCCGCACTCAGGTCCTTGAACAGACGAAGGACCAAATTTGAACCAATAAAGCCGGCACTGCCAGTTACAAGGATGGTTTTACCATTTAAATCAATTTTATTCATATCTTTATTTATTATTAATCGATGAATCTTGCACCGTCATCGGGCTTTACCCAGAAGACTTGGAAGGTGCGTTCGTATTCGGGGAACTGGGCGAGATAGCGTTCAGTTAGGGCCTTTTCGATATCGGCCTTGTGGGCGGGATCTACCAGGGCGATGCAGGCACCTTTGAAGCCGGCACCACTGAAGCGACCGCCATAGACTCCGGGGAGTGAGCGCATAATCTCGTAGATAGCGATGAGCTCGGGTGAGCCACATTCGTAGTTGTGGATAGAACTCTCGCAAGAATCGAAGCTCAGTTTTCCGAAAAGCTTCAGGTTGCCCGTCTCCCAGGCTGTGACACCCTGGCGCACTCTGCGATACTCGCTGTAGAAATGCTCTGCTCTGCGGGCAAAGCGCGCTGGCATGGCGATACGCGTTTTTTCGAACGTGGCCTTAGGGATATCGCGCAAGAAGGTTTTGTCGAACGTTTTCAGGGGCTGTTCGGTATAGGCCAGCATGTTCCAGGCGGCTGTCTTACATTCGTACACACGCAGGTTGTAATCGCTATTCACCAAGCTTCGGGTCAATCCGCTAAAGAAGATACCAATCTCAAACTCAGGCATCTCAGGGTTGCGCTTGATGATGCGCCAATCGTTGCTGTCGCAATCCAGGAACAGCAGTCCATCCTTCTTGCCCAGGGCGATACAGGCCTGATCGAGCAGACCGTTGTTCAGTCCGATATACTCGCGCTCGGCCTCTGAAGCGATCTTCACCACCTCGAAGGGCTGCAGCGTGATATCATTGGCCTTGGCAAAAGCCATCACGTAAGCGATGAGTACAGCAGCACTCGATGAGAGGCCGCCTACAGGCAGCGAGCCCTGGATAACACCTGTGATGCCTCGTTTGAGTTCGAAGCGCTTCTTGAGGGCATATTTGGCACCACGGGCATAGTCGCCCCAATGACGTTCTTTTACCTGCGTAGGTGCGTCGATGTCGAAATCAACAATACCTTCAAAAGTCTTGCTTTCGAGATGTACATGACCATCTTCGACAACATCGAACCACAGGTCGACACCTTTATCAATGGCAAAACCCGTAACCAGACCGTGCTGGTGGTCAACATGGGCGCCCAAGGGACATACGCGATAGGGCGAGAAAATGTGATACTGAAACTTATTTTCCATATTTTTCGACAGCTTGGTAGTAAGTATCAAGTGAACCGATATCAAATCTGCCGGCACTCATGGGCCAGGCATGCATGGTGGTATGTTCCACCATATAATGGGCCAGATTACCTGGGGCATCCTTGCCGCAACCATTCTCTACCGAGTGGCGCACCAGATCAAGATCCTGCTTCAGGTATATATAGAAAGGTGGCACTGCCCAGTGACTCTTGGGCTGCTGGGGCTTCTCCTCCATGCCCAGCACCTTGTTTTCGGCATCGATCTCAACCACACCTGTGCGCTGTAGCTTTTCAATCGAAGGCTGCTCGTGACACATAATGCATGAGGTACCCTTCTGTTTGGCGAAATCTACAAACTCCTGGAACGAGAAGAAAAGCAGGTTATCTGCTGCCACTACCAGCAAATCATCGTCGATATGCAGCTTGTCCATGGCAAACAGCAGGTCGCATACGGCACCTAAGCGGGTATCGTTGGTTTCGGTACCATCATCTACGATGGTGATGGGTTTGTTGTACTTAACTTCGTTGGCCCAATCCTGGAAGATATGGGCAAACTTGTGGTTGGTAATAATAATGTGTTCGTCGATATCTGGAATCTGGTCGATATCATCGAGCATACGACCCAAGATGGTGTTCTCTCCAATCTTGAGCAGAGGTTTGGGGAAGTTCTTGGTCAATTCGCCCAAACGGGTGGCATAACCTGCCGCTATCACGATATTCTTCATAATGCATCCGTTTTTTGGCTACAAAGATAGTGTTTTTTTCGATAAATGCAAAAAACTTAGCAAAAATTTGGCGTTTTGACGAAATTAAGCTACCTTTGCACCGATTTTTACGATAACTTAAAAAATATGAGGAATCCCTTTGACAAGATTTTAAACTGGTATTTTACCAAAAACTCGCTACCATATTGGATCATATTGCTGATTGACTGTGCAATAGTGATGTTCAGTGGCGTGTTAACGTACTGGATATTTAATGATGCTGTAACACTGTTCGAAAACACGTTGCAGGTCATCAACACTGTGATGATATTTGTGCTGCTGAGCATACCCGGATTCCGCATCTTCCATACCTATTCGGGCTTTATGCGCTACTCAAGTTTTGTCGACTTGATGCGTGTGGCCTATTGCAATGGCGTGACATTTGTGTTAGCCTGGATTGCAGAGCATTTCACATGCGAGTTGCCAGGCGACTTGTTTGTATGCTATAATACCACCAGCATATTCCTTATTTTTATTATTACTACCCTGCTGATGTGGGCTCTGCGCATATTTGTGAAGACCCTGTACGACGTGGCCTTCTCGAACACGCGCGCTATGCGCATTTTGATTTATGGTGCCATGAGTGGTGGTGTGGGATTGGCTAAGTACATCAGATCGCAACGCCCCCGCAAATATGTAGTAAAGGGCTTTATTACGCATTTCGAGAAAGCCAAGCACCAGGAGATTATGGGGCAGAAAGTATATACGGTAAACGACGATATCGCTGATGTGATACATAAGAACGATATCGAAGCCGTAATGGTTTCGCCCCTGCGTGTAAAGGGTTTCCGTGATAACCAGGAGCTGCAGGACATCATTATTGGTGCTGGCGCCAAAATCTACATGGCACAGAATGCGGTAGAGATGGATCAGGACCAGCTGGATGAGAACGCCAATATCGACTATACCCAGATGCAGTTGCGCGAGGTCAGCGTTGAAGAGTTGCTGCCCCGTTCGGAGATTCGTGTGGATATGAAATCGATTGGCGAACTGTTGACAGGACAGCGTGTGCTGGTGACTGGTGCAGCAGGTAGTATCGGATCGGAGATCTGTCGTCAGGTAGCCAAGTTGAATCCAGCAGCCATGCTGCTGATTGACCAGGCTGAAACCCCTGAGCACGACATCCGATTGATGATGATGAAGGAGTTCCCCCATATCCCTGCCGAGACAGTGGTAACATCCATCTGCAAGGAGAAGCGTATGGAGGAACTGTTTAAGCGCTTCCGTCCCGACTATGTGTTCCATGCTGCCGCCTACAAGCACGTGCCCATGATGGAGGACAACCCCAGTGAGGCTGTGCAGAACAACATCTACGGTACTAAGGTGATTGCCGACCTATCAGTAAAATATGGCGTGAAGAAATTTGTGATGGTATCTACAGATAAGGCTGTGAACCCCACCAACGTGATGGGTTGCTCAAAGCGTATCTGCGAGATTTACGTGCAGAGTCTGGACTTGGCCATCAAGACACGACGCATAGGCGCATATATGGAGAAACTGGGTAATCAGGACAGCTTTGTTACCTCAAGTCAGATGGGAGCACCTACGGCCCGCACACAGTTTGTAACCACCCGTTTTGGTAATGTGCTGGGATCGAACGGAAGTGTTATCCCCTTGTTCCGTGAGCAGATTAAGAATGGTGGACCAGTGACTGTGACAGATGAGCGCATTGTACGCTTCTTCATGCTGATACCTGAGGCCTGTAAGCTGGTGCTTGAGGCCGGTACCAAGGGTAACGGTGGCGAGATTTTTGTTTTCGACATGGGTAAACCGGTGAAGATAGCCGATCTGGCTAAGCGTATGATCAAGCTCTCGGGCGCCAAGAACGTAGAGATTAAGTTTACTGGCTTACGCCCAGGTGAGAAGCTATACGAGGAGGTGCTGAACGAACTGGAGGGCACCAAACCCACCTTCCACGAGAAGATTCGTATCGCTGAGGTGCGCGAGTATGCCTACGATCAAGTATGCAATGATATCAACGAACTCATCGAGATATCGCAGCATTACGACGATATGGCTACAGTAGCCAAGATGAAACAGATTGTGCCTGAATATAAATCTAACAACTCTGTCTACGAGAAGTTAGATAAGTAAATTTCAATATGTTAAAATATCGTTAACATAGCGTGCAGTGGTGCGCTATGTCGACGATTTTTTGTACCTTCGCATCCGTTTTGCCCTTTTCGGGCTGCGATATCAGGAAAAATGTAAAAAGATTGTTTAAAAATGGCAACAGGAAAATATCAAATTACTGAACTAAAGAAGTGTACAGCCGATTACCACAATATATTAGGCGACGAGCGTAAGGACGAGCTCCATGACAGGATTGTAGAGATTATTGTAGATGACAAGAAATATCGCGAAAAGGATTACACTGCCAGCAAATTGGCTGCCGACCTTGGCACCAACTGCCGTTATATCTCAGCAGTGATGACAGAGCGATTCCACACTAACTTTAATGGATTGATAAACAAGCATCGTATCAACGAGGCGATGACGCTTTTGGCCGAGGAGGCATACCGTGAAAAATCAATCAGCGAAATTGGCGAGATGGTAGGTTTTGGTACCCGTCAGGCATTCTATGCCTCATTCTACCGATTCTTGAACACCACCCCACGCGAATTCCGCGTGAAGCACCTGGGCCCTAAAAAGCGCAAGCGTAGCAGCAAAAAAGCTTAAGCATGCTTTTTACGGTATTCGTACAACTCCAGCGAGTTAACGATATTCTGCCACAGCACATAACAGCCTGCACCTACCGATGCCACTGGGTTTAGGTAGGTATAGGCTACCCAGATGCTCAGGGCCGTATTTTTCTGGAACGAAGCCTGACCGCCATCGATCTCATCACCTAACTGGCGACCAATCCAACGGCCCATCAGGAAAAGCACAAAGCAAAGAATCAGCGACATCATGGCTATCAGCAGCAGCGTGCGTAAGGCAGCATCGCTATGAACGATGTTACGCACGGTAACACCCGATGTTACTGCCAACTGTGCAGCCCAAAGATAGAACGAGAGGTCGGGTATCGACACAATCCATGCGCAGAGGCGCTTGGCATAGTGCTGCACCAACCATCCCAGCACCAGTGGAGCTACCAGCACCATAGCCAGCTTCTGCAGGATGATGAAGAACACCGCCCAGAAACCAGTGCTGACACCACGCTCCAACAAAGGGAACACGGCAGGAATCATGAGGGCCGAAGCAAAGGCCGACATCACCACGTAAGCCGTCATGGTATTGATGTTTCCGCCAATCTTGGCTGTAACCACTGGAGCCGCCGTAGCTGCAGGACCGATGATACACGTCAGCACACTCTCCCAAAGCAATTTCTGTTCAGGGTCGGCATCAACCTGGAAGATGATCCACACGTTAAGTGCCACCAAAGCCACCTGTGCCACCAGCACACCTATGTGCCAGCGGTGAGGACGCATCTGATGAAAGTCGATACGGCAGTAGGTCGAGAACAGTGTTGAGAACACCATAAACGGGAAAATGGTATCCACCACCTCACCTAACGTATCACCTGCGCCATCAAGGAAAGGCAGCAGATAAAACAGCAGATACACAACAGTACCAACGGCTATTGCCACTGGAAGAGTCCAGTCTTTTACAAATTGCTTCAGTTTCATGCCGCAAAATTACAAAAAATTTTTGTAATAAAGAAATTTTTAGTATCTTTGCAGCCAATATGAGTGTTACTGAGTTTATACATCAAGATAAGGAGGCTAAGCGATTCTCGTTCGAAGTGCTGCCACCGCTGAAGGGTACTGGCACAGCCAAACTGTTTGCCGATATCGACAAACTAAGAGAATTCGACCCAGCCTACATCAACATTACCACCCATCACTCGGAGTTTGTGTATCACGAACTTGAGAATGGGCAGTTTGAGCGTCGTCGCATTCGTCGCCGCCCAGGAACCATCGCCATAGCCGCAGCCATCCAGCAGCGTTATCAGATTCCCGTTCAGCCCCACGTCATCTGTAGTGGTGCCACCATCGAGGATATCGAGTACGAGCTGCTCGACCTGCAATTCCTAGGCATAAACGATCTGTTGCTGTTGCGTGGCGATAAGGCCAAGGAGGACAGTCGGTTCCAGCCTACCCCTGGCGGACATGCGCACACCACCGACTTGATGGCTCAGGTAAAACGCTTTAACGAGGGCTTCTTTGCGGATGGTACCCCCATCAAGAATCCTGGTCGTCCGTTCGACTATGGTGTGGCCTGCTACCCCGAGAAACACGAGGAGGCGCCTAACCTGGAGATGGACATGCAATACCTGAAGCAGAAGCAGGACCTGGGTGCCCAGTATGCCGTAACACAGCTGTTCTTCGACAACGAGAAGTACTATGCTTTTGTGGAGAAGGCACGTCAGATGGGCATCACTATCCCCATCATCCCAGGCATCAAGCCCATGGCCAAACTGAGTCAGCTGACGGTAGTGCCCAAGACATTCCACTGCGATATCCCTGAGCCCCTGGCCAAGGAGGTAGTGAAATGCAAGACCGATGAGGATGCCAAGCAGTTAGGTATAGAGTGGACTACCCAGCAGTGCAAGGATCTGTATGCGCATGGGGTACACAACATCCATTTCTACACCGTTTCGGCTGTAGACAGTGTGGCAGAGATTGTAAAGCGATTAGTGGTTAGAGGTTAAAGACAGATGAGTTTCGACGAGGTTATAGGACAGAAAGAGGCCGAGGAGCGATTGCTACAGCTGGTACGCGAGGAGCGATTGCCCCACGCACTGATGCTGTGCGGTCCGCAGGGCTGTGGCAAGCTGCCATTAGCCGTGGCTTTTGCCTGCTATCTGTTGGATAATGGCACACCATCTGCCAAAGCCATGCTGGCCAAACTGGAGCATCCCGACCTGCACTTCACCTACCCCACCATCAAACTGCCATCGATGGGCGCCGAGCATAAACCTGTGAGCGATGATTTTGCCAAGGACTGGCACGAGCTGGTGATGCGAGGCCTGTACTTTACGATGGAAGAGTGGATGACAGCCATGGGCGCCGAGAATCAGCAGGCCATCATTACTGCAGGCGAGAGCGACGACCTGGTACGCAAGCTCAGTCTGAAATCAAGTCAGGGCGGCTATAAAGTCAGTGTTATCTGGCTCCCGGAGCGCATGAACATAGAGTGCGCCAACAAACTGCTCAAACTGATTGAGGAGCCCCCACAGCAAACGGTATTCATCATGGTATGCGAGGAACCCGACAAGCTGTTGGAAACCATCCGCAGTCGTGTGCAGCGCATCGATGTAAAGAAAATATCCAACGAGGCCATCGAGCAGGCACTCATTGAAAAGCGTGGCATCAGTGCCGACGATGCCCACCGCATAGCCCGACTGGCCAATGGCAGTTGGATAAAGGCCCTCGACGAGTTGCAGGTAGGTTCCGAGAACGAACTGTTTCTCGACATGTACGTGATGCTGATGCGCCTGGCCTACCAGCGTAAGATAAAAGACCTGCGCAAGTGGAGCGAGCAGCTGGCTGGCATGGGTCGTGAGAAGCAGAAGCGCTGGCTGACGTATTTCCTGCGTATGACCCGCGAGAACTTCATGTACAACTTCCAGAACGAGGAACTGGTATATATGACACAGCGCGAAGAGGACTTTGCCAAGAACTTTGCCCGCTTTGTGAACGAGAAGAATATCCTGCCCATCACCGATATGGCTAACCTGGCCATTCGCGATATCGGACAGAACGCCAACGGAAAGATTGTATTCTTCGACTTGGCCCTACAAATGATAGTACTGCTTTTGCAGAAGTAATAGTGAACAGTGAATAGTGATTATATATGGAAAAATCTAAAGAACATATCGTACACGTAGGTTGCGACCGCGGTTTGTGCCACCAGGCAGTGGGACGCCAGGACAAGCAGCTTAACACTTACGACTGGTTGGCCGATGTGCCTGGCAACCCCTACACCACTGATTTGGTAGAGGTACAGTTCAAGCACACCCGCAAAGGCTACTACCACAACGTAAATAATCTGGACCTGAAGAAAGGCGACATCGTAGCCGTAGAGGCCAGTCCTGGTCACGACATCGGTGTGGTTACCCTCACAGGCCGCCTGGTAAAACTGCAGCTCAAGAAGGTGAACATCAAGTCGCCCGATGATATCAAACGTATCTATCGCATAGCCCGCGAGAACGACATCCAGAAATGGCGTGAGGCGCAGGCTCGCGAGCACTCTACCATGATCGAGAGTCGTAAGATAGCCAAGGGCTTGGGTCTCGACATGAAGATTGGCGACGTGGAGTACCAGGGTGATGGCAACAAGGCCATCTTCTACTATATCGCTGATGAGCGTGTGGATTTCCGTCAGCTCATTAAGGACCTGGCAGTAGCCTTCCACGTACGTATCGAGATGAAGCAGATTGGTGCGCGCCAGGAGGCTGGACGTATTGGCGGAACAGGCCCTTGCGGACGTGAGCTCTGCTGTGCCACCTGGATGAAGAACTTCTCGAGTGTGAGCACCAATGCCGCCCGTTTCCAGGACATCTCGCTCAACCCACAGAAGCTGGCAGGTATGTGTGCCAAGCTGAAGTGCTGTCTGAACTACGAGGTGGATGATTACGTAGAGGCAGGCAAGCAGCTGCCTGGCAAGGATATCATCCTGCAGACCCAGGATGGCGACTACCACTTGTTTAAGAACGATATCCTGGCCGGTCTTTGCACCTACAGCACCGATAAGAACATCGCTGCCAACTGCGAAACCATTACCGCCGAGCGTGCCAAGACCATCATCGAGATGAACAAGCGTGGCGAGAAGCCCGTATCGCTCACCCACGACGAGGGCAAGAAGGCAGAGCCTAAGCCACATATCGACCTGGCAGGTGGTGATATCAGTCGTTTCGACAAGGCCAAGAAGAAGAAAAAGAAGAAGAACAAGCCCAACAACAACCGACAGCCTAACGATAAAAAGGAGGCCAAGGATGCAAAATAAGGCAATCACACTGATACTGGCGATGGCAGGCTTCCTCATGATGGTAGCCTGCGATCGTTCGGTGGTGTACAATCACTACGAGCATGTGGATAACGAGGGATGGGAGCGCACTGATACCATGCACTTCTACATGCCCCCTATCAAACAGACCGGCACTTATCACCAGCAGCTCATGCTGCGCACCAACAATCAGCTGCCTTTCTTAGGCATCAGCGTGACTGTTGAGCAGGATATCTACCCTGTAGGTCGCAAGCTGCGTAAGCGTATCGATTGCAAGCTGGTAGAACAGAATGGCCACGTGATGGGCAGCGGCATCAGCTGTTATCAATATACGTTTGATGTCGATAGTCTGCAGCTTAACGAGGGCGACTCGCTGCACATGTACGTGATGCATTACATGAAACAAGAGAACATGAAAGGCATCAGCGATGTAGGTATCTTAATTTCTCAGTAGATTTCTTCCCGCGTCAATACGTAGGAAGATAAACAGAAGCAGGGTGAAGCCCCACAGCGACGAACCACCATAGCTGAAGAATGGCAATGGGATACCGATAACCGGCGTAAGTCCTAATACCATGCCCACATTGATAAACACATGGAACAGGAAGATACTTACCACACAATAGCCATACACACGTCCGAACCTGTGTACCTGACGTTCGGCCAGGTGTATTAGGCGCCATATCAGCGCCAGGAACAGCAGTAGTACGCCTGCTGAGCCCACAAAACCCTCTTCCTCGCCTACAGTACAGAAGATAAAGTCGGTATCCTGTTCAGGCACGTATTTCAGTTTGGTTTGTGTACCATTCAAAAAGCCTTTTCCTTGCAGTCCACCCGATCCGATGGCAATCTCACTCTGGTGTACGTTATATCCCGCACCCTTCAGGTCCTCCTCCAGTCCCAACAGCACGTTAATACGCACACGCTGGTGGGGTTCCAGCACATGGTTCAGCGCATAGTCAGCCACATTATAGAACATCAGCGAGCCTACTGCAAAGGCTGTAATCCAAAGATAGTTACGCAGGCGTGTAGCCAGGAATCGGTATAGCAGATAGCCTATCAGCACAGCACACAGCGCCATCTCTACGTAATTCAGGTCGAAGGGGATAATCAGCAAGCTGAAGACGAGTGCCACCAGGGTAGCGCCCAGTCCTATCAGCGCCATGCGTATGGTGTCGCGCTTATCGTTGCAGTACACATACACCAGTCCGATTGAGAACAGCTGCACCATCAGCAGCACAGCAAATTTTCCCACCGATGTTGGCGTATATACCATCATGGTATCTGCATAGCGTATGCCCACCACAAAGTACACCACCATGGCCACACCTGTAAACAGGATACTGCCAGGCATACCCTCGCGATACAGCATCAGGAAGAACGACAGATATACCAGTGCCGAACCTGTCTCACGCTGCAGCACGATAAACAGCATAGGCACAAAGATCACACCTAGCACCAGGGCAAAATCCTTCCATTTGGCTATAGTAAAACCATAGGTATTCATCAGTTTCGCCAAAGCCAACGCCGTAGCAAACTTAGCAAACTCAGCTGGTTGCAGTCGTATAGGTCCCAACACCAGCCACGATCGGGAACCCTTGATACTATGCGGATTAAAGATGGTTCCGAATAGCAGTAGTAGCATGATGCCGAATATAATATAGGCAAACATATCCAGATAGCGGTCGTCGAGCATCAGGATGACGAAGCCCAACACAATCGAGGTACCAATCCACACAATCTGCATACCCGAGCGGGTATCCAGACTAAACAGGTCGGTCTCGCCATAGCTGTAGCTGGCACCACACACACTCACCCATCCAAAGGTCAGCAGGGCGATGTAAATGATAATCGTCCAGTAATCGAGCGAGCGAATCACTCCTTTTTCTTTTCTGTTACCTATCGCCTGCGCCATATGCTATTCTGCGTTCCTGAATACTCTTGGCCTTAGCAATGCTGGCCTCCGAGAGTTTACCTTTTAAATATTTCTCCATAATCAAACCGCCGATGGGCACACCGTAGGTGGCACCCCATCCACCGTTCTCAACATACACGGCTACAGCGATTTTCGGGTTCTCCATGGGTGCAAACCCCATAAATACCGAGTGGTCGTGTCCGCGGTTCTGGGCAGTACCCGTTTTACCGCAGGCATTAAAATCGTATTTGCCTAACTCCTTACACGTACCGCCTAATACCGATGAGCGCATACCCTGCACCACATAGTCGTAGGCCTCTTTGCTGGCCTTGGTATAATGCTTGCGGGTGTAAAGCGTATCAAGTGGCTGTCCCTGCACGTTCTTTACCACATGGGGCACCAGATAATAACCACGATTGGCAATGGTAGCACCCAGGTTGGCAATCTGCAGCGGGGTGGCATTCACCTCACCCTGACCAATGGCGATAGAGATGATGGTGAGTCCGTTCCACGAACCCTTGTAGGCCTTATCGTAGAACATGGCATTAGGTATCAGTCCGCGTTTCTCACCAGGCAGGTCGATACCCAGACGATAACCGAATCCCATCGATACCATATAGTCGCGCCAGGTGTTCATAGCGTTCTGTACCGAGCCATATTTGCTCACATTGGTATTAATCATGTGATACAGTCCCCAGCAGAAGTAACCGTTACACGATGTACTCAGGGCAGGTACCAAAGGCAGTGGTGCCGCATGTCCGTGACAGCCCACGTGCAGGCCTTTGAAGTTAAATCCATGCGAACAGGGGTACATGGTGTGCGAGTTGATGATACCCTCGGTCATAAACGTCAGTCCCTGGGTGGTCTTGAAGGTTGAGCCTGGTGGATACTGTCCCATGATGGCACGGTTCAACAGTGGTTTCCACACATCCTGCGACAAGGCACGATGGTTCTTACTGCGCAGTCGTCCTACCATCTGTCGTGGGTCGTACGTGGGCGATGATACCATACACAGCACCTCGCCAGTAGCAGGTTCGATGGCCACGATAGCACCAATCT
>JAEEGJ010013685.1_pt1 | contig 19566 bp, 12 predicted proteins | sample 8958761 | NCBI WGS metagenome assembly JAEEGJ01 (sample SAMN16246546, study PRJNA631951) | gut metagenome | biome: gut microbiome; feature: rumen; material: RS-attached | host: Bos | place: Iran: Karaj | collected 2018-10 | reverse complement strand
TGCGCGCAGAAGCAGTCTCCAGTCCGACCCGTCAAGCTTCGCCCAGTCGCACTTGTCCGCGAACTGCGGCTGCTCGCATAGAAGCCCTCTCCAGTCCGACCCGTCAAGCTTTGACCAGTTACACTTGTCCGCATATTCGGGATGCTCCGTTAGAAGCTCGCGCCACTTGTAACCATTCAGTTTGTCGAAATCCATAAGTCATTCTCCTTGTGTTGTGAGGTTGAAAGAAAACTGCAATTCGCGCCCTTGCACGCATTTCAAATTATACGCGAATCTCCGCGGATTGTCATTGGAAAGTTTCCGCAGAATCCGTGGAAGCCTTTTCAACGACTGCTCAAGTTACTTCTTCGGCTTGATGTCAATGGCCCGAATATCGGCTGCTACGAGTTCGACCGCAATGCGAGCGGCGCCTGTCTGAGAACTGGGGCTGATACTGCAGAAGGAAGCGCCAGTCATGGCCGTCGAGCTTCGACCAGTCGCACCTGTTCGCGAACTGCGGCTGCTCCGCCAGCAGGTAACTCCACTGGGAGCCGTCCAGCTTTGACAAATCGCTCTTGTCTGCTTGTTCTGGATGATCCACAAGAAACTCGAACCATTCGTCGCCGATCCAGAAATTTTTGTTCATGTACAGTTCCCCGATGGGGTCCTCCTTCTGCGCCTTGCCTGTCGAATGGCCCACCGTCCAGGCGCAAAGGAAAGGCGTGCCCAAAACCCACGGTCCCGATGGGGCCATCCACAGGGCAGTATCGAAATCAATTTCCCAATTGTACCAAGCGCGCGCGAAGTCTGTCAAAGGGAAAATGCCAATATCGGCCGAGATGTGCTATACTACTCTCTAAACCTATGAACGCATATCTTAGATCAGCCTTTCTGGCTCTAGTCCTGGCACCTGGCGTTGGCGGATGCGGCAACAGCAAAAGCCTGCGCATTAAGCCGTCGGAGGTCGCCGGCGTCAAGTATGTGAAGTATACCGATCCGAGCGGTTTCTTCACGATGAACATCCCGCGCGGCTGGCGGGTGAAGACCGGACTCAAGCCCGACGGCAAGCTCGACCTCATCAGCTACGCCATAACGGTCTACGATCCGGCGCATCCGGAGCGCGAGCTCTACTACAACCTCAACAACGCCCTCGGCGTCAAATCGCAAGCCGCGCACGACTGGTACGTGAAGTCCTACGGCGCGAACAGCTACTTCGCCAAAATGCCCGTGCTCAAGCAGCTCTCCACGGCGGGGTTCTTCGACGCGATGGGGCCATACTACGGCTTCAGGCAGTACAAGGTCCTTGAACGCATCGGAAAGACGCAGCTGGGCGGCGACCTTGTCGTGGCCGAATGCACGTCGACGAAAAACGGCAAGCATTTGCAGGGGCTCTACCACGCGGTTGTCCAGGGGATGACATACATGGTCCAGCGCAATCCGTTCAATCTCCGGTCGGGACAGGTGGACGTCGGGGTGATCACGGAATTCACCATCATTTCCGAAACGACTGCCAAGGAGGACTTCGTCGACTGGCAGCCCATCCTCGACCACTGTCTTTCCTCAATCGTCTTCACGCAGTCCTTCCACAAGCAACGGCGGCAGGCCTGGGCCCAGCTGATGGGCAACGCCGCCTATATCGCGCAGACCGGAAACCAGATCAGCGACATGATCATGGACTCCTACAAGCGCCGCAACGCAACCTACGACGTCCTTTCTCAGAAGCGCAGCGACGCGACCCTCGGCTACGAGCGGGTGCAGGACACCGAGACCGGCGAATACTACCGCGCCGAAAACGGGTTCACGGACTGGTACGACGGCAAGCGCTACCGCCCGGCCACCGAAAACGCCGCCTACACCAGCCCGATCAGCGGCTATATCAACTGGAAGTAGCGCCGCTCAGCCATGTGCGTCCCGGCCATTAAAGAGCGCCAAGATCGTGTGCGGCATCCTTGACGTCGTCGGGACTGAACTTGCCGCAATCCCCGATTTCCAGAACCACGTTCTTACGAGCAGCGTCATACTCGAGCAAAAACTTGCAGCGTGCGCCGGATATTGGCGCGGAGAAGTCCACTCTTGGCGCGTAAGGACGCTCCTTGACGACCGGGCCGAAAACCAGTTGCAGATGGTCCTTGGTTCTTTCAAAGACCTTGTTGCAGGTAGACCTTCTTCCCGAAACAGTCGCCCTCGCACCCCCAATGCGCCCATTCGGAAGGACGCGCAGTGAAAAAGCTGTAAAGCCAAGCGAGCTCAACGCCCTTGGGACGGGCGCTATATACTCGCCGCACTCATTCGTCTTCCGCGCAAATGAAGCGGGAAGGGCTTCATCAAGGGTTTTCCCAAAGTATGCGACGAGTGACTTGGCGTAGGCTTGCTTCAGCGAGATCGCCTCCTCCGTGTCTTGCAAATCGTATTTGCTTGAAATGGCGTCTATGACGACACTATGCTTGGAACCGCTCGGCACGACATCGATTTCGATCCTGTCGCCATTGGGGAAGCGCATGATTCTCCGGCCGGAGTCATATTGAAGCTTGTGCCCGTATTTCATCTCCAAAAGCGGGCAGATTTCGGCAACCTTGGCCACCGCCGCCCCCCGTGTTTTACAGGTGTGCGTTCCACGCACCTGGAACACGGTTCTCGTAACAGGAGAGGCGAAGACGACATATTCCTTGAAAACATTGAAGGGCTTGTCCGGACCGTAGTCGTAGACAAGGCTGAAAAGGCTGTTCGTCCCGCAAGGTTCGTCCGCCGGATAGATGCTTCCGAAATCCATCCCGAAAATACCCGTCATCCCCGTGTTCGCCTGGGTGGCAGATTGCACACCTGTATCGACTGGCCGAAGCACAGCCGTCTTTTCAAGAGAATCGGTGGCACAGGAAAACGCAAACAACGACACCAATGCCGCGACAGCTAAATGCACATACCTTGGCAACATGACTGGCTTGCTCCCTTTGTCAAAATCAAAGCGCAGACTGGCGATGAAACGACGATCATGGCCGTCCAAAACTCATTTCACAACGCCCTTCTCGTTTCGCGGGCCGAGGAGGTTTGGCGTACCGTCCTCGACCCGGAATCCGTTAGCCTTCAAGTAGGCGATGATGTCCGCGGCCATAGGGGGGGATGGCGCAACCGCGCACTTGAGCACAGCGGCCTTGACTTCGGCCGAGTTGACGTCGCACCCGCGCTCAACGAGGAACTTCACCATGTCCAAGACACCGTCCCTGCCATCCGTCAGAACGGCTGCCGCCAGATGGCGGTCCGCGACCTTGGCGCCATGGGCGACAAGGGTCGTAAGCGGAATGACCTTGGAATGGATGACGCACAGGTCGACTGCGCGTTCCGTGGGCTTCAAATTCTTCCCGTCGACCTTCACTTCGTCCAGAAGGTAGTTGAGGATATTTTCATTCGGACGCATGACGGCGAGTTCTAGCGAGGAATCACCTTCCTTTGTCTGGGCCATGGGGTTGGCCTTGGCCTGTATGAGCATGCGGACGATTGGCAGACTTCCCGCCTCGATGGCGTAGTGGAGGGCCGTGTAGCCTTTGGAGTCGGCGGCGTTGACATCTGAAATGGCGACAAGCGCCTGAGCAAAGGCCGCGTTGTTTATATCAGCTGCAATCATGAGAGGTGTGACACCGTCTTTTGCGGCGGATTTGGCGTCGAGGCCCAAGTCGATGGCGTCGAGAAGATCGGAGGACGGGCCGTAGCGGACGGCATAGTGCAGGGCGTTGTAGCCGTAGGCGTCGGCCTTGCGGCGGTCAGCCTTGGCGAGGAATTCCCTGACCCCGCCCCTGAATCCGTGCTGGAGGGCCAAAAGGAAAGGGGTGCGTCCCAAGCTGTCCTTTGCAGACGCCCCATTTACGTCGGCCTTGAGGGCGAATGCGAGACTGGCGACGTCGCCAAAACCCATGTAGGACGCGGCCGCCAGCAGTGATGTGGCATCGGCGGGAGTGATTTCCTCGCCCGCGAGGTGAAGTCGCAGAACACGTGCGCCGTCACCGAGAATGCGGTTGACATCGGGCTCGGTGCGGTCGCCTATCGCGGCGATGAAGGCGCCGACGCGGGCGTCCCGGGCAATTCCGGAAGCCACCATGGCGGCGAACTCGCGGGCGATTTCCCGCAGTTCGGCAGCCTTAGCCGCCGCGGCCTTGGCGGCGGCGTTCTTGATTGCCTCCTGGACGGCGCCGTAGAGATCGCAGCGCAGGCTGGACAAACGGTCGTTCAACTCCTGGGTGGTCATTTCCTCATCAGTCGCGTGATCATTGAAGTATGCCTTGATACCGGACAGAACCATGTCTGTCAATGCGGCAGCTTCCTTTTCGGGCACATCGTCGTCGATCAGGGCCTTGCGGACGACATCCAGCTGTTGCTCGACCTTGCTCCAGTCTGGCACGAAGTCCGTCTTCTCATAACCGTCGCGAGGCGATGTCTTGGCGTAGATAAAACGCTTGGCGTCGAGGATCAAAGCCTCAACGCCGTCCTTCTCGCAACGCTGGCGCACGGCCTCGGCGGAAGCCTCGTCGAATCCCGCGTCAACCGCGTCGGGATAGGCCATCACGCGCTTTATGGTCTTGTACGCCTCCATGGCGGAATTGAAGTCACCCCTGGCGATTGCCTCGCGGCATTTCTTTTCGGCGGTTGCGCCAATCCGCGCGTAGGAGGCCGGGTTCACACGCGAATTGAGGATGCCGGTCTTGATTAAAAACAGTGCGGCGTCAACACGGGACTGGCCGGTGATTCCAAACGTATAGATGTGCTTGCGGGCCGCGGTGTCATCGCCTTTCTTCAAGTCGTCGAGAACGATTACGCGGAGTTGCTTGGCACGGGCGGCAATGAACTTCGCCTCAGCGCGGTCCACGAGTGGCAGCATGGCATTTTTAGCCTTCTCCTCGTCGGTCAACACGAGGCCGCCGGGATTATGCTTCACTTCCAAGGCACGGGCCTCATCGAACATGTTCTTGGAGATGAGGTCATTCATCTCCCGTTCTACACGCTCTCTGCCTGAAATGCAACCCGCGCCAACCAAAACTATGCCTGCGACCACCGGCCCTGCGAATTTGAAGTTCATTTGTCCACCATAGCATTCCCAATGTGATGCTGCGCGACAAGGCGGGAATATCCTTATAGCGCCATGCTCTTCCATGCTTTACAAATAGCGTCGCCAAACGCCCGATGAAGACATGGAAATATCAATTGCAAACTATTGTACCAAGAGCACGCAAAGTCTGTCAAACTATGATATACTATTTTCCTTATCTACATATGAACATCTCCCTAAAAACAGTTTTTCCAGCTTTTTTCCCGGAACCCCGCACCAGGCGCTTCGCCTCCGCTGACAGCGAGGCAACTGACGGTGTAGACCTTCCTCCGCCACCGCCGCCACCGGAAGGATCCGAATCCAATGGCGCCGAAGCGCAGCCGCAGCCCGAAAGCGGACCCGGCGGACGCTCTCCGATCGCCCGTCTGCTGATTTCGTGGACGCTTGTGGCGCTTCTGATCTTCATCATGGTGCGCTCGTTCCGTTCAGCCGGAAACGCCTCGGGATCGCGCGAACTTGAAAACGAGAATGTCTTCATGGCGCTCGTTGAAGGCGGACGCGTCGAGAAGTGCGAACTTGTCCGCGAGAACGGCGGCAAGACATACGTCAAGGGCGTCCGAACCGGCGGCGACGAGGACGAACCTTTCGACGCTTCCGCCGCGGATGACAGGAAGATGCTCATCCCGAAGAACTTCACGGTCAGCGTCATGCCGGACACGGAGAAGCTCCAGGACTTCCTCCGCGCCCACAATGTCCCCGTCAAGGTACGCTACGCAAGCCCGGTTCTCACGGAGATTCTGATCCAGCTCGTGCCTATAATCATCTTTGTCGGCCTTATGTTCTTCCTCTTCTCACGCCGGATGGGCGGAGCGGGCAATCCATTCTCCTTCGCCAAGAGCCGCGCCAAGAAGCTCGACAACGAAAAGCGAAAGATAACATTCGCCAACGTCGCCGGCATCGACGAGGCCAAGGAGGAGGTCCAGGAAATCATCGAGTTCCTCAAGGACCCGAAGAAGTTCGCCAAGCTCGGCGGCCGCATCCCCAAGGGCGTCCTCCTCATGGGGCCTCCCGGAACTGGCAAGACGCTTCTGGCAAAGGCCATCGCAGGCGAGGCCGGGGTGCCGTTCTTCAGCATCAGCGGATCCGACTTCGACGAAATGTTCGTCGGCGTCGGCGCCTCCCGCGTCCGCGACCTCTTCGAACAGGGCAAGAAGAGCGCCCCGTGCATCATCTTCATCGACGAAATCGACGCAGTGGGCCGCAGCCGCTCCAATGCCGGCGCATTCGGCAGCCGCCACGACGAGCAGACCATCAACGCGCTTCTTGTCGAGATGGACGGATTCGAGGCCTCTGAAGGCGTCATCCTCGTCGCCGCCACAAACCGGCCGGACGTCCTTGACAAGGCCCTTCTCCGCCCCGGACGCTTCGACCGCCAAATTGTCATCGACCTCCCGACCATGGAAGGGCGCAAGGAGATTCTCGCGCTCCACGCCTCGAAGCTCAAGATGTCGGAAGGGGTTGACCTCGACCGCATCGCCCGCGGGACCCCGGGCTTCTCCGGCGCGGACCTCGCGAACCTCCTCAACGAGGCGGCCCTTCTGGCGGCGCGCCTCGGCAAGGAAGCCATCGAGCTCTCCGACCTCGAGGAAGCGCGCGACAAGGTCGCCTGGGGACGCGAACGCAAACGCATGGTGGACGCCGAGGAGAAACGGCTCACGGCCGTCCATGAGGCTGGGCACGCCATCGTCATGTCGCTCGTCAAGGGCGGCGAACCCATCCACAAGGTCACCATCATACCGCGCGGCATGGCGCTCGGCGCGACAATGTTCCTGCCGAAGAAAGACCGCCTGAGCTACACCCGCACACAGATGCTCGCGAACCTCGCCACCTCAATGGGCGGACGCGTCGCCGAGGAGCTCTTCCTCGACGACATCAGCTCCGGCGCAAGCCAGGACCTCAAGGAGGCGACCCACCTGGCCCACCACATGGTCTGCGACTGGGGCATGAGCGAAAAGCTTGGGCCGCGCACATTCGGCGCACGCGATGAAATGACCTTCTGGGACCAGGGCAACGACTACAGCGAGGCGACGGCGCGCGAAATCGACGTCGAGGTTGACGCCCTCATCCGCGACGCCCACAAGACGGCGACTGAAATCCTCTCCACCCACAGGAACGAACTCAACATACTGGTCGAGGAGCTGCTTGACAAGGAGACCGTGGACGGCACGGTCGTCGAGGAGATCGTCAAGTTCGGACGCGTCCTCACGGACATCGAACGCAAGGCCGCCGACGCACCGCCGGAACACACGGAAGAGCCCCCCTCCCCCATTCCTGATCCGCAGAAGGAAGTCCCCTCCCCCGAAGATCCCCCGCCCCCAACGGCCATCGCGTAACCGTCCGATCTTCGGATCTTCTAATCGTCAGATTGTCGAATCGTCGGAGTCCAACTGTCCAACCGTCAAACGGGCAAACGGTTAAACGGACAAACGGCTATACCGCGGGATGCGGTTGAGAGGCACTTTTTCAAGGTTAAGCACGGCAGGACCGATATGGAGCTTACCTCGGTCATCGCGCCATTTTCCGGCTGGAAGACAGACGGTGGCGTGGTCGTCTTCATGGACGACCGGTACGACAAGCAAGTCATCGCCAAGCATGAACTGCTGGTAGCCATGGTCGAATCCCTGGTGCGGGAAGACATACTCCATCTGGCGGATGATTGGTTCGCCGGTTTCAGCAGCATGGCGCGCAAGTTCAAGAATTTTCGGCGCGAGTTCAACGTGCAGTTCGGCCGCCTTTCGACAGGCTGCGTACTCTTTTCTTCCAAGAAGGCGCCATGGCGCCGCGGAGAACTGCATCATGGGCATGCAAGCCTGAACCTGGCATGAACGCACGAAGAGTTTCGGATCGAACTCCTCGCCCCTTGCGAAGACCTCTCCGCCGCAGCCGCCGCCGATCATGTCCGGACAGACATAGGGGCAGCCCAGTATCCCTGCCGCGAGAACGTCGGGGATGACACGGCGGAGATCATCCCAGTCATGTTTCTTGTCCTGGAGGCGGACGACAACGGGTTGTCCGCCGATCTTCCATCCGGCGCGAAGCTCATGGAATTGGAAGCGGGTTGCAAAGCGACCCCAGGCGCCCGTGTAGTCGCAAGGGAGCAAACCATTGGGGATTGGTGTTCCCGGCTCCTCCTCCACGAATTTGCGAACAACGCACTCGGCATCGGTGAAGTCGAACTTATACCCGTCGAAACCATATTGGGCCATGAAAGACTTGTAACGATTCTCAAAGTAATCGCAGTTGTCCTCGTCGAAGACGTCCATGATGCCGCTCGCGGGGAGCCCCGGGTAATATCTTGCCTGGTGGACCTCGCCGCTTTCAATGTTGCGCAGGAGGGCGCCCCTTGTCGAGGCGACCTTGAAGAATTCCGAAGTCAGGTCGATGTAGGGCGTTGTCCAAAGCAGGGTGCGGAACCCCGCGGAGCGAGCCTTGGCGAACATGCCATGAGGATTCGGGAAAAGCTTGTAGTCAAAGACCATGTCGCCACACTGTTGTTGTGGCGACCAGCCTGCGTCAACTATGAAAACGCCACATTGGAAGCCGTTGGCGAGCATGCCGTCCATATAGTTTTCAACCATGCTCTGGGAATTGCCAAGGGCGCGGCTCTCGACCCATGTGTTGAACTGGGGCTTTGAGAAGAAAATAGGATCGGGGAACCGGCCTGATGGGGGGAAGTGGTCTCGTGAGGCGGCCAGAAATGCTTCGCGAAGGGTAGTCCCCGCCTGCACGGGTTCCACTTTTTCGTACTGCGAGCGAATAGTCAGGACGCCTTCGACAACGAAAAAGCTGAAGGGGTGGTCGCTCCAGATGTACCGTCCCGCCGACGAAACCAGGAAAGGCGCGCACGGGTTGCAGTAGCTATTGTAGCCAAGGTTGCGCTCCACAGTCCAATAATAGGGTTGCTCGTCACCGAAAAACGTCGTGGCCCCACGCCACTTCTCATCCTGAAGGGGTTGAATCACCGACTCGTATACGGGCGACGGCGGAGGCCTGTCATCGGAAAGCGGAGTTGACGCGGAATACTCGACGCCGTCGCGCGTCGCGTAGAGTTCGAACGAGGCCATGCCCGGATGCGTGTAGACCGACAATGAAAGCACCGGTGGCTCGGGCACAATCTCTTCAGGGTGGTTTTTGAAGTCGTAGACGACCTTCCCGTCTGCATCGCGGAGGCGATATCTGATTTCAAGCCCTTCGCAGTTTCCTTCAAGCAGGATTGGGATTCGCACAAAGCCGCCCGGAGTTAGCGTAAGCCATTCCGGCAGGTGAATGGAGACGTTGTCGTTCTTGACGAGAACCTTGAAGTATGGCCTGAGCCCGATTCGTTTTTCGTACAAATCCTCGTAGGCCTTGAAGGCCTGCGCCCACTTCAAAAACTGCACGAGGCGTCCGTCATAAAGGGCGATTTTCCGGTGGCAGTTCTCCTCGTAGTTGTCGTCGAGTACGTCCGGTATGCCTGAGAAAATCCTTTTTTCGACATACAGCTGGGGGTAATGGTTCTCAAAGAGGTAGCAGGGAGGCTTGACGTAGATTGGCCAGTCGGCGGCCGACCCGGGCCAGCACATGGCCACGTAGGGGCGCACCTCGAGCAGCGACGGGTACTTCGCCTGAAGGTAGTTGAAATAGACGTCCCAGTCCAGATAGCCCTTGGTTTCGATTCCCTTGTGTTCGTCGAGCATCTCCAAAAAAATGGACTTCTCGATAATCTGCGGCATGTGCGAGGCGTACTGACGCGTCGGATAGTCGTGCTCCTCGAGAAATTCCCTCTCGGCGAAAGTGGCGACATCAAACGAAGTGAACTTGTGCGAAGCGCCAAGCCATTTTCGAAGGTCGTACGAGTAGTATCCCTTGTAGCTGTTCCCGTCGACGAAGACTTCCTTCTCGATCGTGGTCATCGGGCGGTAGTCGTCGTCACTCATGATGAAGACGTCCTCGAGCATGTCGGACCTCATCGCCAGGCATCGCAGGAAGAAATTGCGCTTGGCATGGTCTTCAGGCAGCGGTTCACCGGCCAATATTTGCGAGTCGCAGAGGAATGACAAGTTCAGGCGGCCCCCGTCAAGTTCGCCGCGGCGCGCGGCAAGCTGGTCGGGGCACAGAAGCAGGACGCGGTCGATGAAAGGCATGAAGCGGTCGATGTACGGAAGCAAAGTCTGCGCATCCTCAAAGCGTGCCGTCAGGAGCACAAGCTGGCGGACATCCGTGCGCGGCTTCCTAACGGGCGGCACGAGGCTTTGGATCGCCTCGTACATGCGACCTGAGACCTCATGCCATGTCACTCCGCGGAACTTGGCCACCCGACTCTTCAATGCCGCATAGCCGGCCTCGTCGTTGACGAGTTCAACAACCTTGTCGGCAAATTCCCTCTCGTCCTGGTTGTTGAAGAAGATGGGCAAATCCCCGCCGACCTCCCTCATGACAGGAATGTCGGAAACCAGCGCCGGCACACCCCTTAGGAAACTCTCCACCAATGGCAGTCCGAAGCCCTCGTCAAGTGTTGGCAGAGCGGTGGCGAAAGCATGGTCGTAGAGCCATGACAAAGTCGCATCACTGATAAACTGGAAATGGAAGAGATCCCTGCCGAAATGCGGCGAGGAATTGATGCATTCGCAAAGCGCGCTGGTTTGCCACCCGATTTTCCCCACTATGACGAGGCCGATGCCTTTCTCAACCAAATAATTGGTAAATGCGTCAAACAACAGGGAGAGATTTTTGCGCGGCTCGAGCGTCCCGACGGAGAGAATGTACTTTTTCCCTTGAAGCGCGGTGGAAACCTCTTTGTCGACCTCCCCGGCACTTTTGCCCGGGTTGAAGTCGCAACCCAGCCACGAGACGCTTACCGGCGGACATTTGCGTCCGATGCCGTCGCAAAGCCGCTTGAACGCTTCCTCGACGAATTTCGTGGATACGATTACCGCGTCAGCGTGTCTGATAACCGTGCCAAGATACTCTATGAAATTGAAAATCGTATTCTGCGAGGCGCATTGCGGATGCGTGATGGGACAGATGTCATAGACGTATGCGACCCATTTGATTCCGCGGGCCTTGAGTTCCGGGACCAGGGAACTGCGCTTCTTCGGGCTGTTCCAAACGGAATCAAGATCGAAAAAGATGCTCCCGCCCTCGATGTCGTCAAGGGTAAAAGTCTGGAAATCATCTGGCAACACCGCCTCGTCGTCGTCTTCCACGAAACGGCGAATGAAGTACGAAGTTGGCACGATGCGGAATGAGTTGAGGTCCCGCAATTCATCAAGAAGCACGATTTCGTCCGGATGCAAGGCGACCAATTCACGGCAAACTGAGCGCACAACGCGTTGGATTCCGGTAAGGAATCTCGCCATGATCAGGTGCGAGATGTCGATGTAGATTTTAGTCATGGTGGAATAGTGCGTTCAGGCGCTTGCGCAGAAAAAACGGCGTCAAAGGTTTCAACGCGGCCCGGAGTTTCGTCCATGCCTTTTCACTTATGAAGCGAGGTGGCGGCGGAGGTGGTGGTGGCGGTGCCGGTGGCGGTGGTGGCGGTGGTGGTGGCGGCGGTGGAAGCGGAGGAGGTGGCGGCGCATCCTCTATTTCATGATAGATCTTGAATTCCAATGAATTGACAAATTCGGGCAAAACCCGTTTCATAAAAGCTGGATCGCATCCTTTTGGCACGATGTCGTCAGGGCCGGGATACGTGGCCAGCGTCTTCTCCGGCAACCGCCCTAGAAGACGCAGGTAGCAGGCGAAAAGAAAATCATGGCAGGAGAGATCCTCCATCTCGTCAGGATCAAAAGGGTCGTTGACATTCTTGACCTGATAAAGGATAAGCGGTTTTCCAAAGCGCATCACGAGCCCGTTCAGGCGCATGTTACGACGGGAAATGTCGTAGAGGTCGAGATAGATTTTCCTGTCGCTGTCCGTCATTGGCAGATTCTCCATTGCCCACCGCCATTGATCGCGGTCGCCTAGTACAACATACTGAGAACATTATACAGCATCAAGGGCGAAGAAGACAAAAATTAGTAGGCCAATTGGCTGCCGCCGATGCATTCGCGCAGAATCGAGTCACCGGGGACGACGGACGCGAGGATGGGCATGAAGTTCTGCAGCATCGCCGATAGACGGCGGGCCTCGGCATATTCCGGCATGGAGGGCTTGACCGTGTTGAGAAGGTCAGAGGCGAAGGGCTTCAGCACGCCGATCTCATAGTCGAGCGCCGAGTTGAAGGTGGCGTCCGCGAGCCCTTGGAACGGGAAGATCCAGCGCTCTTCGCCGCGAAGGACGGAGGGCCACATCTTCAGGGTGCCGACGGCGCTGCGGCCGCGGTACTTCCAGTCGCGGACCATGCGCCGTAGGAGTCGGTTGTCCGTAGTCGAGACGCGGCATGAGCGGTCGATGGCGAGCTGCGTGAGGGCGCTTACGTTGATAAGGAACTTCTGGTCGCGCGGAATTCCGGGGGTGAGGTCGGGGTTGAGGCTGTGGATTCCCTCCATCACGATGACCTGGTCGTCGTCGAGGTGGAACTTGCGGGGCCGTTCATGGGGGCGGTGCTCCTTGAAGTCGAAGTACGGCATTGAAATCTCGCGCCCGGCCAGAAGGTCCGCGAGGTCGCGGTTGAGGCGCTCGATGTCGACGGCGTTGATATGCTCGTAGTCCAGGTTGCCGTTTTCATCGCGCGGATTGCGCTCGTCGCCCACGAAGTAGTCGTCCGTGGAGATGATGAACGGCTTGTGGCCGAGGACGCGCAGGTTGGTGCTGAGACGGATGGCCGAGGTCGTCTTGCCGGAGGACGAAGGTCCCGCGATGAGAATCAGCTTGGGGTGTGTCGGGCAGCGGTCGATTTGCGCGGCGATGTCGGCGAACTTCTTGTCGTGAAGGGCCTCGGCGACGCGGATGAACTCGTCGATCTCGCCCGCCATGATCTTGCGGTTGAGTTCGCCTGCCGTGGTTACGCCGAGGATGCGGCCCCAGCGGATATGCTCCTTGTAGACGTTGAAAAGCGGAACGGGGCCGACCTCGGCGGAGAGTCCGTGAGGCGCCTCCTGCGTCGGCAGGCGCAGGATGAAGCCGTCTTCGTAAGGCTGGAGGGCGAAGGTCTGCAGGAGGCCCGTGCGATGCACCATCGGGGCCTGAAGGAGGTCGTAGAAGCCGTCGCAGTCGACAAGAATGACGACAGGCGGGTTGCGGTGGGCGAGGAGGTAGAGCTTGTCATCCTGCCCGTTGGAGCGGAAGCGTTCGAGAGCCTCCTCGTAGGCGAGGATCTCGCGCTCGATCGGGAGGTCGGCGTCGACAATCTCCCGCATCCGCGATTCGATGGCGGAAATAATGGCCTCACGGTCATCTCCTTTGCGCCACTCGACGCTGCAGAAGAGCCCCTGCCCCAGCGAATGGCGCACGCGCACTTCGAGGTCTGGGTAAGTTTCGTGCGCCGCCTTGGCGAGAATGAAGCAAAGCGACCAGCGGTAGACGCGCCAGCCGTGAGCGTCGTCCAACGTCAGCGGCGAGACAGTGGAGGCGACGACCACCGGCGCTGAAAGGGAGACCACGTCGTTGTTCATTAGCGCGGCGATGACTGGTTGGCCGTCGGCGGCGATCGACGGCATCAAAAAACCCAGCGGCGTTCCGGAATCGACTTCGCGGACGGACTGTTCCCCCGCGCCTTCAAATAATGTGACCTTGATTTTGCTCATGCGTTTATTATCGCAAATTCTTCGCAGATTCGCTAGAATAATCAGAACAAAAATGAAGAATAATCAGACAGTCGTTTTTCTCGGCGACGGCATGGCCGATGAACCAGTGGCCGCACTTGGCGGGCTTACACCCCTCCAAGCGGCGCGCACCCCTGCCATGGACACCATCGCCCTCAACGGGCGCAGCGGCACACTCCTAACCCTGCCAGACGGCTACCCGACGTCCAGCGACGTCGCGAACATGTCCGTCCTCGGCGGCGATCTCGCCACAGAACTTTGCGGGCGAGGCCCGCTGGAGGCCGCCTCGCAGGGCATTGAAATGGGACCGGACGACGTCGTCTTCCGCATGAACCTTGTCTCCGTCGCGTCCGACGGCACCCTCGCGGATTTCTCCGGAGGCCATGTCGGCGCAGACGAGCAGCATGAGGCCATCGACCTTCTCAACGCCAAAATCGCCGACGCCTGGACCGGCAACGCAGGAGAATACATTCGCTTCTACCCCGGCGTCAGCTACCGCAACCTCCTGCTCCTCCACGGTCCCGCCTTCACTGGCACGGCCGTCGCCTGCGACAAGCCCGACGACAACAGCGGCAACCCCGTGGCTGAACACCTGCCGCGTGCGAAGTCGCCCGCCGGTGAATACACGGCCAAGGTCCTGCGCGACCTGATCGCCCGCGCCGCCGAGGTTCTGAAGGGGCGCGGCGCAAATGGCGTCTGGCCCTGGAGCGGCGGCAAAGCCGGCGCAATCCACTCCATACCAGCGCGCTACGGCATCCGCGGCGCAATCGTCGCGGCGGTCGACGTCATAAACGGCCTTGGACGCGCGATGGGGCTCGACGTCATTCGCGTCCCCGGCGCCACCGGCTACATCGACACCAACTACGAAGGCAAGGCAGACGCCGCCCTCAAGGCCCTCGCGGACGGCTACGACTTCGTCTACGTCCACATCGAGGCGACTGACGAGGTCTCCCACGCCAGCGACCTCAAGCTCAAGCTCAAGGCCATCGAGGACTTCGACAGCCGCCTCATCGGCCGCGTCATGGCCGGCGCGCCGAAAGGCACGGCCTTCGCCGTCCTCCCCGACCACCCCGTGCCGCTCGCCCTCGGCAAGCACACGCGTACCCCGGTGCCGGTCGCCGTCTGGCAGCCAGGCGTCGAACCCGATACAGTCCAGCACTACAGCGAGGTAGACGCCCCGAACGGCTCCCTCGGCGCAATGAAGGCCTCCGACTTCATGGACCTGCTCTTTGCACGGCCGGTTTCCAAAGGAAACTGAACATGGACTCAACCAACTCATTCCGCTTCACGGCCTTCAACATCTGGGGGGATTTCTTCGGCAACCCCACCTATGAACGCGACCTCGACCACGCCGCGATTCTTCTTGGCCACAACCCCGACTTCATAGGCCTTCAGGAAATGACGCCGAATTTCTGGAAGTCGCGTCTCGTCGATGCGCTTGCAGAAGAGTACGAAATAGTTGGCAGAGGGCTGAATCCATACGGCGAAAACGCCGCCGATCCAGTCTTCGTCAGACGTTCGCGCTTTGACGTCACGGCACACGGCGCCGTCTGGTTCTGCCCCGAACTCGACAAATCGAAAGGCGCAGTATGGACGGTCGCCACCGAAAAGGGAAGCGGCCGCAGGCTGCTGGTCTTCGCCTCGCATTTCTGGTGGCAGCAGAAAGGCCCGGCCGACGAGTATGTCCGTTTGCTCAACGCCCGCATGCTCCATTCGGAAATGACGGCGCTCGCGGCGAAGTTCGACGCGGCCATCGTCGGTGGAGGCGACCTCAACGCGCCAAACACATCCTCGGCACTTTCCTTCCTGCTCTCGGCCGGATGGGAGGACGGACAGCAGTCTGCCCCCGAGACCGATCCTCGCGCCACGTGGCATGGCGACCCCGTCCGCGACGACGAGGGCGTCTACCGCGGCGTACCGCCGGAAAAGGCGGCGAAGACACAGTGGCTCGACCACGTCTTTTACGCGCCGCGGGGCGTGAAACCGCTTCGCTTCTCGGTCGACACAACACAGCGGGCGCTCAACGTCTCCGACCACTCCCCGCTGGTGTTCGACTTCGAACTGCGCTAGAAGGCGCGAAAGCGTGTATAATGTATTAATTGCATTTTGCAGGGCTTTTACCGAAAGGAACTCCAATGGACAACCAGACTCTTCTTCTCAACGGCGACGAGGCAATCTCGTACGCGGCGCTTGACGCGGGCGTCAACCTAGGCGCGGGCTATCCCGGCACCCCCAGCACCGAAATCCTCGAAAAGTTCGCCGAACTCGGCGGCAACGCCCAGTGGTCGCCCAACGAAAAGGTCGCCCTTGAGGTCTCCATCGGCGCGGCCTTCGGTCACGGACGCGTCATCACCACCATGAAGCACGTCGGCCTCAACGTCGCGGCCGACCCGCTCTTCACCGCCACCTACACCGGCGTCGACGGCGGCCTCGTCGTCATCGTCGCGGACGACCCTGGCATGGCCTCCAGCCAAAACGAGCAGGACTCCCGCCGCTACGCGATTTCCTCCGGCGCGCCGATCCTCGAGCCTTGTGATGCCCAGCAGGCCTACGACTGCCTCGAAAAGGCCTTCTTCGTCTCCGAGCACTGGCACATTCCCGTCATCCTCCGCCTCACGACGCGCGTGAGCCACTCGAAGTCGCTCGTGACGCGCCGTCCCCTCGCCCAGGCGCACAAGGCCCCCGGCTACGCAAAGGACGCCTCCCTCCACGTCATGGTTCCCGGCTACGCCCGCAAGGCGCACGTCCGCCTCCGGGCGAAACTCGACGAAATCCGCGCCTGGTCCGAGACCGAGGGCAACGGCACGTTGACGCGTCCCGCCGTCAAGCCCGACGGCCGCCGCATCGTCGCCTCCGGCATCAGCACCGTGCTGGCCCAGGAAGCCGCCCCCACGGCCGACTTGCTCCAGGTCCTCATGGTCCATCCCTTCCCCGCCGCGGCCGTCCGCGCCTTCGCAAAAGACGGCGCAGTCCGCGTCGTCGAAGAAGGCGATCCCGTCCTCTTCGAGCAGTGCCGCCTCGCAGGCGTCGCCGCAGAGGCCAACGCCCCGATCTACCGCTTTGGAGAGCTCAGCGTCAGCCGCGTCCGCCGCCTCCTCGACGGCATCGACGTCCCCGAACCGCCACCGCCCCCCGGCAAGCCGCCGGCCCTCTGCCCCGGCTGCCCGCACCGCAGCGCCTACCAGGTCCTCGCCGACCGCAAGGCCATCGTCGCGGGCGACATCGGCTGCTACACGCTCGGCGTCATGCCCCCCTACTCCGCCGTCGACACCTGCGTCTGCATGGGCGGCGGCATCACCGTCGGCCTCGGCCTCCGCAAGGTCCTCCCGCCCGAAGAGGCGAAGCGCGTCGTCTCCGTCATCGGCGATTCGACATTCGTCCACTCCGGCCTCACCGGCATCGCCGAGATGGTCTACAACCCGCCGGAAACGGGCCACGTCGTCGTCATCCTCGACAACTCAATCACGGCCATGACCGGCATGCAGGAGAACCCCGCCACGGGCCGCAACCTCAAGCACGCACCGACCTACAAGATGGTGCTGGAGGATGTCATGAAGGCGATGGGCGTCCCCAACGTCCACGTCGTCGACCACGTCGCCCACCCCGAACAGTTCAGCGGCCTCCTCGACGAGGCGCAGGAAAAGGGCGGCCTCTGGGTCATCATCGTCCGCCGCTCCTGCCTCATCGCCGCGCCGAAGATCCGCCAGTACGACGAGGCCAACGCCAACGGGCAGCCCATCATGCCGCCGCCGGAGAAGCCGTGCAGTGAGGAGCCGACGCTGGGCGCAACGGCCCCGCACCCCGAGAGTGGCAAGACCACCTCGGTCGTGATCGCCGGCCTCGGCGGCCAGGGCGTGATCAAGGCCTCCGACATCTTCGCCGACGCCGTCTTCAAGGCCGGCTACGACGTCAAGAAGGCCGAGGTCCACGGCATGAGCCAGCGCGGCGGGTCGGTCAACACCGACATCCGCTTCGGCGCCCATGTGCAGAGCCCGATGGCCCCCGACGGCGAAGCCGACATCCTCCTTGTGATGGACGAGTCGCAGATTGAGAACACGAAGCACCGCCTCGCGCCCAACGGACTTCTCCTCGACAACTCCTGCCTCGCCAACTTCAAGTACGGCGCGCCCAAGGCCGCGACTATCGCCATGCTCGGCGTCCTCAGCGCCCACCTCGGCATTGACCCCGAAATCTGGCACAACGCCATCAAGGCGAACCTGCCGGAGAAACTCCACGAGATGAACATCGCCGCCTTCGACGCCGGCCGCGCTTGGGCTGCGCAATAGCGCAGCCCAAGCGAGTTGCATGTTGGCGAGTTGGCTAGTTGCTAGTTGCGTGGAATGTGTCTGACAAACCGCTTTCCATGCGCAATCGCAAACGATAACTAGAAACTAGCAACTAGAAACTAGCAACTAACCATGCATCATCACTACTGGAAAACGAACCTGGCCCTACTCTGGGTGTCGCAGCTGATGGTCATGGCGGGATTCTCGGCGGCGATGCCGTTCATCCCGCTCTTCATCGCCGACCACCTGGGCATTGTCGACACGGGGGCACGCGGCGCGATTGTGGCGTCGTTCAACTTCGCGGGTACCCTGGGGTACGGCATTTTCTGCCCGATCTGGGGTGCGCTCTCGGACCGTGTCGGCGTAAAGCCAATGCTCTACCGCGGCACATTCCTGGCGGCTTTCATCTTCCCGCTCATGGCCTTTGCCTCGTCTTCTTGGGAGCTTGTCGCGATCCGCTTCGTCTCGGCGGCGATGGCGGGGACCACGGCGGCGTCGCAAATCCTTATTGTCAAGAACACCCCGAACGACCACCAGGGCTACGCGCTCGGCCTGCTTGGAACGGCTTACTGGGCAGGATCGATGCTCGGCAACGTCCTGGGCGGGTTCGCGGTCGTTCGCTTCGGCTACACCATAGCCTTCTTCTTCTGCGGCATCTGCTACTTCCTCGCCGGCTTACTTGTGCTCTTTTGCAAAGAGCACAAAAAGAAAAACACGGTCAATGAAGGCCGTGCCAAGACGCGGCCTTCATTGGCCGCATTTACAGGTGCCGTGGCGCTTGTGCTGGCACTAGTCGCGGGATACGGTTTCGTGCGCTATTTCGAGCTGCCGTATGTGACGATGCGCGTGGAGGAGATTGTCGGACGCGATGACGCGGCGCGCTGGACGGCCATTTCCAACACCTTCATATCTGTGGGCGCATTCCTCTCCGGATTCATCATCGGACGGCTCGCGGACCATATTCGCCCGGCCGACCTGCTTGTGCCTGCGCTGGGCATAACCGTCGCTCTCCTTCTGGTCCAGGCGTTCGCGGACAACATCTACGTCTTTACAGCATCTCGAACGCTGCTCTACCTCATCGGCGGCGGACTCGGCGCGGTCATGCAGAAGATGCTCGCCCTCCTCACGCCGCCGAAGGACCGGGGAACGGTCTTCGGCGTCCAGTCGACGGCCCACTCGGGGGGCGTAATGCTCTCGACGGCCGCCTCTGGCGCGCTCATCTACCAGCTCGGCTCACATCCCTCAACGGCCGCCTGGGGCGTCAGAGGCACGTTCCTCGGCGCGGCGATCCTTTCGCTCCTCTTCATGCCGGCCTGCTTCCTGCTGATCCGCCGCGCCTCGAAAGGCGCGGCAAGGTAGCGCGCGTCAGCGCGCTACTGCGTCAGCTCGTCGAGGGCCTTGTTCTTCTTGTTGATGTCGCTGACGGCCTTGGAATCGCCGGTGAAATTGGCCTTGTAGGTGCGGTAGCCGCTCTTGCGAATCGGATCCAGTTGTTCCATTTTCGCGTTCATGTCGTCGG
>JAEEGJ010013683.1_pt1 | contig 19571 bp, 8 predicted proteins | sample 8958761 | NCBI WGS metagenome assembly JAEEGJ01 (sample SAMN16246546, study PRJNA631951) | gut metagenome | biome: gut microbiome; feature: rumen; material: RS-attached | host: Bos | place: Iran: Karaj | collected 2018-10 | reverse complement strand
CAAAGATAATCTATGTTTCCACCACTGGCAATGACGACAACAACGGATCGTCTATGGCCCCTGTTGCCACCCTCGCCAAGGCGCTCACCTTAGCCACGGGCGGCACGGCCAGCAACCCCGCCATCATCCGTATGGCCAGCGGCACCTATAATATTAATGCTCCCGTCAACCTTATCAGCAACGTGATCATCGACGGCCAATGGACGGCCTCCACCACTACGGACGCTTGGACCAAGGGCACGGCTTTGACCGTTATCAACCGCACGGCTACCAGCCCCGAAGGCGGCAGCACTTCACCCCGTATCACCGCCATCGAAGGCAGCAGCAAGAGCAACTTCAAACTGCAAGATATCAAGGTGACGACGGCGACAGCCCCTGCTAACTCATCTTCCACGGGTTATTATGGCGTTTCCACCTATGCCGTACACCTGAACGGCTGCTCCAACTACGAACTCATCCGCTGCCAACTGATGCCGGGTAATGCAAGCGCAGGCGCAGCAGGCTCAACGGGTTCAGCTGGCAGCACCGGTGGAGGAGCATCTGGCGGCAGCGGCGGCTCCGGCGGAAGAGCAACAAACAGTTCCTCGGGGGCGTATTCTGGCAGTGCTGGTGACAGTGGCAGTTCTGTAGGTTCCATCTCTGGTGGCAGTGGTGGTAGTGGAGGTTCCTACTCTGAAGCCACCGGTCTCGTGTCATGTTCCGACAAAACTGGTGGAGCTGGCAGAGATGGCTCTAGTGGCAATACTGGTACTACCGGCTCTGCAGGAACAGCTGCCTCCATTTCTTCCACTACAAGTTATGGCAATTATTTCATCCCTAACCAAGGTAGCCAAGGTGGTCGTGGCGGTAACGGCTCCGGCGGCGGCGGCGGTGGCGGCGGCGGCGGCACCAGTGGTAACCAGGATAGAGCCTATGGTGGTTATGACTGGGTAGATTCCAAAGGTGGAAATGGCGGCGAGAATGGTAATGGCGGCTATGCCTCCAAGGGTGCAGATTATGAAATGACTGGCGATCAAATTATCGGAGGGAAAACCCGTACCAGAAATGGAGAGAGAGACGTTAAGTCATCTACCCCCGGCGGGAGTGGCAGCCGAGGTGGCGTTAGTCAGTATAGCAATTATGAAGCTCATAAATTCCATCTGGAATTTAATGCGCTAGACAACAATTCAAATAAGAGAAGTGCTAAGGTAACCTACACTTCTAATAGTACGGACAATATCGATGTCACTCTCCCTGCGCCACACGCTCTGGGGATGACGCAGACGGACAAATACTTGTCTTCATGGTACACCTACGTCAATAACAGTCGCAGGGAGCTGTCCCTATTCGATGAGGTAAACATAAAAAAAGGCACCACAAGAGTCTATGCCACATGGAAGTCCTATAAGGACATTTTCCCGGAAGGCTATGGCACCAAGAGCCGCCCCTTCATCATCAAGGAGGGACTGCTGTTAGAGCTGGCCGACTATGTGAACAGCGGCGCCAACACGCGGGATGTCTATTTCAAGCAGAGTGGCGACATTCAGGTGGCTGACGTGCTGCGCAAGAACTATCGGGGCAGCAACTGGGTGCCCATCGGCAACAGCCTGTTCCACGTCTTCGAGGGCGACTATGATGGTGGCGGTTTCCTTATCCGCGATGCCGTAGCCGACAGTAACAGCAACAGCAGCGACACGTATGGTATCTTCGGACGAGTGGCGGGCTCTATCCACAATTTGGGCGTGGAGAACGCAAGATTCAGTGCCGCTGGCGACGCTCGCTGCGGTACCATTGCCGGCATGCTGTTGGACAACCGTAATGGGTTAGCGGGAAAAATAACCAACTGCTATATCGCCAAGAGTTACGTCGGTGCCGACTATGGAGGCGTTTTCGTTGGCGAGATGGAGGCAAATACCAGCATCAGCTATTGTCATGAGTTTAATAATGGACTCCGTGGCAGTCATGCCGCAAGCTTCTCCAGCATCATTGACAGTAATGCCAAGGTTGACAAGTGTTTCACAGGTGGCACATCTTTTTCAGCAAGTGGCTACAATAAAGCGACTAACAGCAGAACCCGCGTCACTTCAACCCAAATGGCAAGCGGTGAGATAACCTGGCTGCTGAACGACAAGGCGGCATACGGCGTGACCTGGTATCAGGACGTGGACCGCGAGGGCTACCGCGACGACTACCCTGTGCTCGACAGCATCAGCAAGCCTGTATTCTACTACGACAACAAATACTCCAACAATGCGTTAGGTCCGCTCTCCAAACTCACTGGAAAGGGAACACGCCAAGACCCCTTCCTCATCACCAGCAGAGCCGATTTGCAGACAGTGGAAGAGTTTTGCAGTAAAGACCTGAGGAGCAATGGCATGTACTTCCTCCAGACAGCCGACATCAACCTGAGCGGTAGCCTCTGGAAACCTATCGGCCTGCAATCACATTTCAGCGGATACTATGACGGTGGTGGCCATACCATCCGCAACGGAGAAATCAGAACAGGCTCGGATGCAGGCATCTTCGGATTCGTAGATGGTACGGTGACGCGTCTTTGCGTGGAGAACACCGCCGTCACTGCCATAGACCCGAATACATACGCAGGTGTCATTGCAGGAAGCGTTACTGATAACGGTGTCATTTCCCACTGCCTCGTCAAGGAATGTACCGTGACATCCCAAGGCGGTTTTGCGGGAGCCATCGCTGGCACAACAACCGGAAATAGTGCTATCCGCAACTGCCTTGGCTACAAGAACAAGGTTGAGGGCGAAACCACCGGAGACCTCGTTGGAGAAATGAGAGACTACACGCAGATGTCGCGATGCTTTACGGATGGCAAAAAAATGACAGGTCCCAAATCCACGGGTTCAGTGGACGAATTCTCTGCACCCGGCATGGACGAAGCCACGCTCGGAAGCGGCGAGATATGCTTCAAGCTGAATGGCGGCTCCACTCCCGACCCCAACTGGTTCCAGAACATCGACCAGGCCAGCAACCGCGACAAGATACCGGTGCTGTCAACGAGTCATGCCATGGTGTTCAACAGAGGCGGCAAGTACACCAACGAGGGCCAAGACCTCAGCAAGTTGGGCAAAGGCACCCAGGAGGATCCTTACAAGGTAGGCAGCCCTGCCGACTTCCAGACCCTGATGTATGGCATTGCCCAGATGAAGCGCAGCAACTTCTATGTGCTGCAGACCGCCGACATCAACCTGCGCGACTCAGTGATTGCGCCCCTCGGCACCACGACCCCTGGCTTCGAAGGCCACTACGACGGTGGCGGCCACGTCATCAAGAACGTGAAGATGTACAACTACGAGGGCGAGTCCTTAGGTCTGTTCAACAACCTCCTCGGTACGGTGGAGCGGCTCGGCATCGAGAACTGCACCTTCCAGGCCGAAGGCGCCACCAACCGCGTGGGAGCCTTTGCCGGACGCATGAGCGGCAACGCGCAGCTGCGCAACTGCTATGTGAAGAACAGCACGATAGACTTCAACAACAGAAACGGTGTCGTGGTAGGTGGCTTGGTGGGCGAGCAGACAGGCACCTCGCGCATCGAGAACTGCTACGGATACCAAAACACCGTGAAGGGCCAGGACGACGGTCTGAGGCACTATGGATACATCGTGGGCTACATCGGCAGCGAGGCCAAGGACAGCCTCGTCTTCACCGACGGACCCACGCTGTGTGCCGACAAGCAGGGCGGCCTCATGAACATCGCACACTCTGACGCGGGCCTCTCCGACTACAGCTTCAACTCGGGCCAGCTGTGCTGGTTGCTCGGCGGCGCAAAGGATGCCAGCGACCTGTGGCGGCAGACCATCCGCACCGACAGCTCGCCCGTGCTCTACAAGCAGACGGGCAACTCGCTGCCGGTATATGCACACACCACCGACATCAAGCAGACCCTCTACACCAACAACACCAATGAGCCTGCCACGGTGGCCGTAATACTCGATCCCAACCGCGAGCAGTATCTGCCCACTACCCTGCAGGTACTGAAGGCCGACACCACCTATTATGTGCCGGGACTGAAGCTCGGAGCTCACATCCCCGAGCTACAAGACTTGGAATTTTTGGGCTGGAACACCCAGGCCGACGGCAAGGGAACCCTCTACACCAGCGACCAGGAGATAGTGCCCAGCGAGAGGATGACGCTCTATGCCCTCTGGGACCTGAAGATTCCTACCAAGATAATTGGCACGGTGAAGGTGGAGAAGCTTACTCTGGACAACACCCCCATCAAGGTCTACGATGCCGGAGGCTCCAAGAGCGACTACGGCTCGGGATACAACGGAATGCTGACGCTGAAGGCCCCCGACGGCTACGTGGTATGCCTCTCGGGAACCGTCACTACCGAAGCACCGGACAGCACCGCCAAGCCCCGCGACTATCTGATTGTGCTGGACGGCGATGTAGCGAGTGAGGACAGGCTGACCAATGCCCAGGCCAAGACCACAGGGTTGGAAAAAGACATCTATTACAGCAGCACCGACGGCACCACGGAGGACATCGGCATACTCATCAGTACGCGGAAGGAGATGACCCTTCAGTTTATCACCGATGGTCAGAACAGTTTCAAGGGACTGGACCTCACGGCCAAGTTGATGAAGAAGGATTTGATGACCCATCTGCAGAACCTGGGCAAAGGCACCAAGGAAGAGCCTTACGAGGTGAAAAGCCTGGAAGACCTAAAGGTGGTAGACGAATATATCAGCCAGACCCACAACTCTAATATCCACATCCGACAGGTAGACAGCATCGACCTGGCGGGAAAGGACTTCACTCCACTGGCTTCGGGCGTGGAGCGCTTTGAAGGCCACTACGACGGCGGCGGCTATGCCATCAAGAATATGACGCTGACCGACGGCAACGGTACTGCCGTAGGCTTCTTCCGCAATGTCAGCGGCACGGTAGAGCGGCTCGGCATGGTGAACAGCACCGTGAAGGGCACTGCCGCCAATATGAGTGTGGGTGCCCTTGCCGGACGACTGAGCGACGGCGGACAGGTGCGCTACTGCTATGCCACAGGCAACAGCATCACGTCCGGCAACGGTGGTGCAGCAGGAGCCTTGGTGGGCGAGCTGGCTGATACTGCCCGTATCGAGTCGAGCTATGGCTACGGCAACGTGGTGAACGGCGCTCAGCACGGCGCAGTGGCAGGTCGCAGCGGCAACTCGGCCAAGCAAAGCCTGGTCATCTACGACCAGCCCGATACGGAGTCTTCGTTCCGCACTGGTGAGATATGCTATCAGTTAAATGGAAGTGTAAACAGCGACAATGCCGTATGGCGACAGACCATCGGAACGGACAACCTGCCAGTGCTTGGCAACAGTCACGGCGTGGTGTACAGTTTCCGCATCGTGAACAACAAGCCATCGCAGATGATCTACACCAATACGAAGGAGTTGACTGGAACGGTCAGCATTACGCTTCACCAGAATGATGGCACGGGCAAGAAGCATACCTTCGTAGCCTACCGCCAGCAGTCTGAGGCCGAGAGCGACCGGGCATTCAATCTGGAGTTTGCTAAATTCGCCTACGAGGGCAACTCTTCAGACCTTAAAGACAGCGAACTGGTATTATGGACGGAGCAAGCCGACGGCAAGGGAACCAGATATAGCCGCCGTGATATGGTCAAACCCGACAAGGACATCGAACTGTATGCTCAATGGGGTAAGGAAATCAACACCAAGGAAGATTTCAAGGGCATTGATGGGAAGCAAGGTAACTTCTATCTGATGCAGGACCTCGACCTTGGCGATTGGGATAAGCTCATTAGGATATATGGAAGCCTTGACGGTGGCGGACATACCATCAGATACAATGGCAATAGCAGTACTTGTGGCCTCTTTTACGATATTGCGACGAAGGCCTCTGTGAAGCATCTGCGAGTGGAAGCAAATATAAAAACAATCCAACCAACCTGTGGAGGTATTGCCTGGGCCAATAGTGGTAATATCAGCGACTGTCACTTCTTCGGCAGTATTCAAAATAATCTTGGGGACCTCTTTCAGCTCCTCAGTCAGCCCCCCAGTCAAATTGCCATTCAAATTGCCAGCATAGCTGCATTCAATTATGGTGTCATTGACCATTGCTCTGCTGCATGTAAGTTTGACATCAAACGCGGCATTATACATCATATCAGCGATAATAAGAAAGGCGGTACTGAGAACCATTGCACCTGGGTGAACCCCAACGACACGAAACTCTATATTGCCCAGACAGACAGTGCTCTGAATGCGCAGGCGGAGTATCCCGTCTATGCCAAGGGTATCCTCGACGTAACGAAACAGTCCGTCGTCGTGGGCGATCAGGTCATCGCCGCTCCCGACAATCGTCTCCATTCGCTGACCATCGTCGACGGTCAACGCTTCATCTGCCCGTCGGAGGTGAAGATTTGGAAGATTATCTACAAGCGTCGCGGCACCAACAGAGCCTTCGAACCCTGGGTGCTGCCCTTCGACTATACGATTGACGAGAGCATGATGAAGAAAGGCGTGGAGTTCTACCGTTTCGAGAAAGACAGCACGAGCAGCACCAATATCGCGACCGTGCAGATTAGCAGAGACAAACCCTATCAGGCAGCAGCCAACGAGCCGCTGGCCTTCCGCTCAATCGGCAATGACGAAATCAGCTTTGAGATAATGCTGGTCAAGGACGGCAGGCCGCTGCAGATGACCGTCAATACATCGATTGACGCGGTAGGCGCATCGATGAAGAGCACGAAGGATGTAGCCAAGATTGTGGTGACCTACGACAGCATCCCTGCCGACCGCATGAAGAAGGAGATGATGTATGTCTGGGACACCAGCAAGGAGGACTTCGTACTGAGCACGGGCGACAAGGGCCTACAGCCCTTCCGCTACTATCTGCAGTTCACCGACAAGATGGGCAACGCCGAACAGTATGAGCGCACCGACTGGGCACGCCGCCAGAAGAATCGCGACGCTGCCTCGCAGGGGCAGGGCGTGGCACAACAGGCTTCGCGCCGCGCCACACTCTCCGAGCTGCAGGCCGAGGGCTGGAAGCCCATCTTCCTCGAGACGAAGGTGAGTCATGAAATTACCCAGGAGATGCTCGACGACTATGAGATACTGGCACTCTACGATGTCTACGATGCCGAGGCAACAGACGCGGAGAACGAGGGCCGCTATGCAGTGACCGTCTTCTACGAGCCGTTGGAGGTGGGCACGGCGCTCGAACCGGCTCTGCCGCTGTTGGTACGCGCCAAGCATGCCGACGCCGAACCATTGGTGACCGAAGAGATGGGCCGCTGCATCGACACGGTGCTGAGTGATATTGACAAGGCGATAGAAGCAGGTGTCGAAGACGGAATAGAAAACTATGCAGATGTGCTGGGTCCGCACTACGAGTGCGCTACCTTCAACGGACGCTACGACGTGTGGCAAATGCCGTTGCCGAAGGACGACAACACGCTGCATGAGTTTGGTGCGCTGACATTCGCCGACGGCGGCGACAAGCAGTACTTCTATCGTGTGGCTGCTGCCGACGGCTACAGCATGCAGCCCATGAGCTACTGCTTCACGGCCTACGACCCACGAACCTTCGAGAACCTGCCGCTGGTCAACGATCGCATCGAGGTGGTATTGCCCGGACATGCCGGCGAGCAAACGGGCATCGAGAACATCCAGTCGACCGACGGCCGCAACGGCGACCGCAACGACGGCAACACCTATAACCTCAGCGGTCAGAAGGTGGACGGCAGCTATCGCGGCATCGTCATCAAGAACGGCCGTAAGGTCGTGGTTAAGTGAGAGTAACCCCCAACCCCTCCTAATTAGGAGGGGTTGGGGGTAATCTGAACAGACGGAAGAGGCAGGAACCCTCAGTAAGATAATTTTGATTAAATTCATAAATTGATGAAAAAGAAAATGTATATGAGCCCAACTGTCAAAGTTGTGGAAATGAAAAGACGCAAGGCACTGTTGTTGGATACCAGTGAAACCAAGCAAAGGGTCAGTGTCGGCAGGCAAAGTTATACTTTTCAAAACAATGGTTGGGATGATGATAACGAATAGCACAAAAGCACTCTGCGGACTGCTGGCCCTGCTGGCACTCACCGCATGTTCAAGCAATCAGAATGAAGGTACAAGCGACAGCCATTTTTGGCATGTCACGCTGAATGCATCGATGGGCGATGCCACCCGCGCACTGAGTCCCGACGGCAATAACATCACCGCCAGCTTTGAAGCGAACGACAAGGTGGTGGTGATAGATGCCGACGGCAGTACCATTGTCGGCACGCTGACCGCCAAGACGGCGGGGACCAGCACCACCTTGGAAGGAACGCTAGATGCAACAACCCTCACTGCCAACGAGAAGGTGACACTGCACTATCGCAGCGCCACCGCCAACTACGACGACCAGAAGGGCACACTCAGCGGCATCGCTGCTAATCAGGACTATGCGGAGGGGACGCTCACCGTGAAAACGACCGACCCGCTGACCTTTACAACCGAGGAGGTCACACTTGCCGCCCAGCAGAGCATCACCAAGTTTTCGTTCACCGACGGCAGCAATGCCGTCAGCGTGCATACGTTTGGCATTGCAGCCGCAGGACTGGTGCAGAGCATAACCACAAATGGCACGGAGACGGTGGGGGCTGTCACGGGCACCCTCCCGGGCACCCTCCCTACCCCATCGACTGAGGTCTATGTGGCCTTGCGCAACAACTCGAACGCTCAGCAGACGTATTCGTTCTACATCCAGGACAACTCTGGCAACTGGTACACGGGAACGAAGAGAGCCAACCTGGCGAACGGCAGCAACTACGCGGCCACCGTAGCACTGACGAAGTTGAACAACCTCACAGCCAGTTCTGTGGTCGGCACCATCGGTGTCATCGGCGGCCGCCCGGCCATCGTAGCCAGCATCAACGAAACGAACAAAGCCGTCGCCCTGATGAACGACGGTGCCCTCTGCCCCGAAGCCTACGGCACATATCATGCCTTCGACAATGCCCCGGAAGGAGTCGTTGACAATGGCTGGTATATCCCCACAGAGACGGATCTGGACGGTCTGGACGACAAAACGTATGAATGGAGCACCCAGAACGGTGTGGACGGCTGTTCATTTACTCTCGGAAGTAATACGCTCTTCCTCCCCGCAGCAGGATTCTATGACAACGAATTTAATCCTAATTCTTTGAGCAACGCAGGCACCGGAGGCTTTTACTGGAGTTCAACAGATAATCATGACGACCAGTTTGCATCTATCCTGCACTTCAACAATTCGGGTATAAATAACTATACCACCATCGACTACAAGAAGGATTACCTCAGCGTCCGCCGCTTCCATGCCTTGCCATAATAAGGCTCTTCGTCTGAACACCACAGAGACACCGAGGCGCAGAGCTTTTGTCCGGTACAGGGGCAGAAAAAACACTGTGCCTCGGTGTTTCCGTAGTGAGATTACATGGCAAGAATAGCATCATTGCATGTTTTTCGCCAAAAAGTTAGGTATTTCGCAAAAAAAGTGATAACTTTGTACGCCCAAATAGACTATAAGGACCATACACTATGGAACGGATGACACTCAGAAGACTCTCAACAGACGACCCAGACATGCTGTTGGCCAAGGAGCTTTACAGCCTCTCGTTCCCCCTATGGGAACGAGTGGATTTACACTCTTTGTTCGAGACAGTGCCGGCAACGCTGATAGGCATCTATACAGACAAGAAGGCCCGTCGGTTTGCCGGGTTCTTCATCGTCATCGAAGACCGGAAGCTGGTGTTCCTGCAATACTTCGTCACCGACCCCGAGGTACACACGGCCGACCTGCGACAGCAGGCACTGCAGGCTCTCACGGAGATGTATCGCGACCGGCCGGTGATAGTGGTCTACGAGAGTGTCTGCCCGGAGTGCGACGATGCTGCCGAACGCGAGCGCCGACGGGCTTTCTACCTGCACAACGGATTCCACGAATGTCCGTGGTATGCGCTCTACGAGCACGCGAAATATGGCATAGCCAGCTCGACAGAGACAGTGAGCGACACGGTGATAGAACACCTGCTACACCTATACCAGTCGTTTAATTCGAACTTCTATACGCATCACAACTAATAAAAACACAACGGATTTAACGGATTACACGGATAAAAAAACTCTGTGGCTCTGGGTTTACGAATTACGCGAAATTCGTATAATTTGTAGAAAAAAATAAGTTTTCCTTTGCGTTCCACTTTTTATTTCGTACTTTTGCAGCCAAATTATGTACGGACAAGATATAAGGGAAGATGTAACCTATCTGATAATCTACGGGGCTGCGACGGCAACAAGCTTGATAGCGTGCCTCTATCTGCTGTTCCGCCGCACCAACACCATAGCCCCGGAGGTCACTCCGCCCATCCGCCTGCGCCGATGGACGGCAGCTTTCATGGCTGCCTGTGCCCTGAGCCACTTTTGGTATCTGCCACTCCTTTACATCCGCTCGGCCGAGAATCTCATGACCGCTTATTTCATAGGCGCATTGCTCGACTTGCTGACGGTGTTTCCGCTGGCCAGTGCCATCATGTTCATCATGCTGCAAGACCGCCGGCGACCGCTGTGGCCCATCGCCGTGGCAATGGCTCCACTGGTAGTTGTAGTAATCGTGTGTATCGCCACCCGCAGCGACGCCATTCTACCGCCGGCATACGCCTATTTCCTGTTGTTATGCATAGTCCTGGTCCTCTATATGACACGTGCAGTAAGACAGTACGGGCGCTGGCTGCGCGACAACTATGCCGATCTGGAGCATAAGGAGGTATGGCAGAGCATGATAGTGCTGGCGGTCATTTTAGCGGGATTCAGCTTATATCTGTTTGAGTTTGAGGGAACTTTCTTCCGATACGCAGTGCAGACAAGCGTTATCATTGTGGTCTGCTTCCTCGTATGGCGCGTGGAAACGCTCAGCGACCTGAGTGCGCACAAGATACCTGCCGAGGAAGCGCTGCCCCTGCCAGAGGCCGAGGACACTCCGCTGTCCTGCCATGAAGGAGCTCCGCTTTCCGATGCCGACGAGGCATCTGCAGACAGCATGAAGGTCACACTGCCTCAAGACCTCACCACCCTACTGCAAAAGCACTGCATAGACACCCAGCTCTACCTGCAGCACGACCTGACCATCCAACAACTCGCCAAGACCATCGGCACCAACCGTTTCTACCTCAGCCAGTATTTCTCGCAGCAGGGCATCACCTACAACGACTATATCAACGGCCTGCGCATCGACCATTTCGTCGCTCACTACCACGAGATTGCCACATCGCACCACTCTTTCACCGTCAAACAGCTGGCCATAGACAGCGGCTACCGCAACTACACCACCTTCAGCACCGCCTTCAAGCGCCGCATGGGAACGAATGTAACAGCCTGGATGCAGGAGCCTGTGGGCGGGGCAGAGTGATAAAATCAGCAAAAAACGCTCCAAAAACAGCAAAAACTGGACGGAAGCCCACTTTTTTGTTGTTATTCTGTCGAAATTTGCCTAACTTTGCAGCCATTTATAAATCGACAGAACAACAAATAATTATATTCAACAAATGAAAAAGAAATTTTTATTCGTAATGCTCCTGCTGTGCGCAGTCGTGCAGGGAGCATGGGCAGACAAATGGGACGGAAAAACGACCAAGAGGCCGGCGGAATACGGTGTCGCTCCGAATTTCGTCTTCTTTATTCGCGAGGCAGCCGAACTGGCCTACATTCAGCAAAACTGGGAAGTAAGAGACTGTTACGGACCTCATGGAAACTATGGGTACTGTTACAAGTACACCTACTACCTGGAAGACGACTTCGACATGACCGCCGTGAATTGGAAGCCGTTTGATCATGCCTTTGAAGGCAAGTTCTACGGCAAAGGACACACCATCAAAATCAAAAACGACAGTTATACGTCAAGTAACTGCCAGGGCCTGTTTGCCGAGATTGGCGAAAATGGCTTGGTGGAGGACTTGCGTGTAGAAGTTGATTTCAACTTCGACAATGCCCGAAAGGTGGGCGGTATCGCTGGCGACAACTACGGCACGATAAATAACTGCTGGGTGACCGGTACAATCACGACCAACCACTACAACACTTCAAATGATGCCGACCTGGGCGGCATTGCCGGTTTGAATGAAAGCGACGGCAAAATCCAATACTGCTGCTTTGACGGTACGGTGAAGAACACCGCTAAAAACACCGGTGTCGGCGGACTTGTGGGCAGAAACAAGGGAACGCTAGAGCACTGCACCTTCTATGGGGATGTGGTATCAGACCGCACGCAAGCCAATAAATTCATAGGTGTACAGAAAAAAGCGTACTCCGAATGTTACACGGATTATGATGTAGACGAAATCAGGGCCGCTGGAACTAAGTATGACGTGTATCACGACGCGATCATGTATCGTTTTAAGTATTTTTATAATAGTACTATGTCTATCTCCAATGAAGAACAGTGGAAGGAATTTGCCAGTTATGTCAACCACGGATTCACCTTCAAGGGCAAGACCGTGCAACTGTTGAGTGACATCACCGTGACAGTGGTGAATGAAAAAATATGGAACACAACATCATCCGCACCGAAAGTAGATGACCCCACCCTGAAGCCTTTTGCGGGTAGTGGCTGTCTGTCTTCGTTCCAAGGCACTTTCGATGGCGGCGGACACACCATTACGTTCAATGTTGACAAGAGAAATTATAAGGATATCCGCGTCAAGGGGTTAGCACCATTCAGATGGGTCTGTGGAGCCACTATCAAGAACCTGATCGTAGCCGGCACCTTCAATAACAGGGAAGGAGACTACACCTCCGCTCTGGTGGGCAATGCCTTTGGCTCGGGCAACAAGATTGAGGACTGCGTGGTGAAAGCGTTAGTCGCAGGTAACAGCGCCGCCGGTTTCGTGGGTTGCCTCCATGGCGGCAACATTACCTTGGAAGGTTGCGTGATGACAGGTGTGGTGCATAGTATAAACAGGTCGGCCTTCATTGGATGGGGTAATTGCGAAGCGCAGAATGTCACGAACTGCCTCTACATCAGACAGAGCATTCAGGACAACGACAACCTCGACCTCGTAAAAAACGAAGCACCCCTCACAATATCCAATACCTACAAGACCACTCCAGCAGGCTCGAAAGGTACGCCTGCCGACATGTACGTAACTGAGCCTACAGAACTGGGAAGCGTGAAGAAGGAGTACAGTGAGTGCAGTCATCTGACGGTATACGAGCAGGGTGCCAAATACGACGGCAAGTGGTATAAGGCAGCTACTGAATTTACCGGTGATGGAACAGCAGAAAATCCCTACATCATTTCCAGCACTGAAGAGTGGGAGCGCTTTGCGTATCGCGTCAACCAAGGCAACAACTACTTCGACCAGCACCTCAAGCTGACCAACAACATCAGTGTAACGACAGTGGTGGGAACGGCCGAAAACACGTTCCGCGGCACCTTCGACGGCGGCGGCAAAACGCTGACCATCGACTACACGGGAGGTGACTACACGGCACCCTTCAGCTATACGACGGATGCCACCATCAAGAACCTGAACGTCGGCGGCACCATCAACACCACGGGCAAGTATGCCGGCGGCATCGTGGGCAGCGCGTATGGCAAGCTGACCCTCGACGGCTGTCGCAGCTCGGTTGCCATCAACAGCAGCGTCAGCGGCGAGGCTTGGCACGGCGGACTGGTAGGCTATGGCGCCAACTATAATGAGCTCAGCATCGACCGCTGTGTGTTCGACGGCAGCTTCAATACCACAACCGGCAGCACCCACTGTGGCGGATTGATCGGCTTTAAGGAAGGGGGCACAGAGTATTCTACCTACACTATCAGCAATTCTTTCGTGAAGCCCCAGAGCGTAGCAGCAGGCATGGTTTCGGGCTCCTTCATTGGCAGTCTTCGGAAAGACGGGGAGTACCCCATCACCAACAGCTATTTTGTCAAGACCGGCGATCTGCCTGCCAACCAGGGCATACAGGCATACAGCAGGGTACCCGCTGGCAACATCACCAGGCAGGTGACATTCATCAGGGAAACTTACTTTGTTCCCTGTACGGTCGAGGCTAACCAGCTGTATCAATACACCGGCAACAGCATCACTGTTGACAACCCCACTGTTAAGGCTTACGACGGTACTACGCTTACAGCGAATACCGACTACACCTATACCACCGACCCTGCGGTGGTGAAAAGCGAGGGTACTTACAATCTGGTTGTCAGCGGTATAGGCAACTACTCGGGTAGTGTGACCATTCCCTTCTTGGTGGCAGGCGATGCAAGTGATGATAAAAATCTGACCACTGGCGAATATACTGTGCATAACACCCTGACCATCAATGACCGCATCCCCATCAAGGGCGACGTGGTGATAAATATTCTCAAGGACGTGACGCTCACTGCCGCGAAGGGCTTTGAGCTGACTGCGGGCAACAGCCTGACCATCAACGGACCGGGCGCACTGGTCATCAACGACTGCGATGCGAATAATGCGGGCATTGGCGGTGCCACCATGGGTACACTCACCATCAACAGCGGACAAGTGGACATCCTCGGCGGCAACGGTGCTCCCGGCATCGGTCCTAATAGCGGCACCAGCAGCGGCCGCATGGAACTGAGCTGGAAAAACGCCGAAGACTACATCAAATGCAGCAATTATGCAGTTGCGGAAATCATCTTTGATAAGAAATTCATGTTGGACGGCAAGTCTGATGAAGCCAATGCCTCGAACATCAACGGCGAGAAGATTGTGCCCTACGGAAAAACCGGTACGGAGACGAACCCCATCCTTATCGACGATATTGACGACTGGAACTTCTTCGCAAGAACCATCAACGAAGGCAACGACTATAGCGGCAAGTATGTGAAGCTGGCCGTTGACCTTAACGACGTGACGAAGATGGCAGGCGCATGGTCGGACAACGTGAGGTATCGCCGTCCCTTCTGCGGCACCTTCGACGGCGGCGGCCACACCATCACCGTCGATATCCAGAACAGCCTCCAAACCGGTGTCGCCCTCTTCAACTATGTCAAGAATGCCACCATCAAGAATCTCAACATGAAAGGTAAAATCACCGGCCATAGGCACAGCGCATCGCTCGTGGGCTATGCCGACGGCACAACCAGCGAGACGGGTAACACCATCGAGAACTGTACGTCGGCGGTCACCATCACCGGATCCAGATCCCTCAGTGGCAATAATTACATAGGAGGTCTGGTGGGCAATGCCCTCAACAGCAAGATTACCATCACGGGCTGCGTGTACAGCGGCTTGATGTTGAACGCTGCACAAGGCAGGGGTGCCATACTGGGATGGGGCGAAGCTGACGGTGCGAGAACGCTCAGCAACTGCCTCTACCTGATGCCTGAAGAGCAGAGCACCACCAATCTCGACCTCGCTCAGCAGAAGGGCGGTAGCCTCACGGTAAATGCAAACTGCTACAAGACCACCGATGCAGGTACATACGGCACACAGGTCGATACAGAAAAAAATGATGGTGAAATCTATAAAGTGGTAACGGCTGCCGACAGCAAGAACTACTACATTCCCTGCACCGTCAGCGGCGTGAAGGACTACTATAAGTATACGGGCAACGACATCACTACTACTGTACCCATCGTCATAGCACGCGACCAGGAAAAGCTTATGCCGGGCAGCGACTTCACTCATGCCCCTGCCATCGTGAATGCAGAGGGCAACTATACGCTGACCCTCAGTGGCAAGGGCAATTACACCGGCTCGAAAAGCTTTGTCTTCGCCGTGGGCAAGGACGACCCTGTTACCAGCGAAACAACAGAACTGAAAGACGGTACCTATAAGGTGTATCACTACTTGCTCAACAATAACCGCATCAACATCAGCGGCAATGTCACACTGATTCTCGCCGAAGGTGCTACACTCAATGCTCCTAAGGGTATCGAGCTGTCCAGCGGCAACACACTGACCATCGAGGGCCCCGGCGCACTGGTCGTCAACGACTGTGACGCAGGCAAGTCGGGCATCGGTGCCGCGAGCATGGGTACGCTCACCGTCAACGGCGGACAGCTGGACATCCAGGGTGCAGAGGGTGCTGGCGGCATCGGCTCTGACAAAGACAAGACTGCCAGCGGTATTCTGACCATCCGTACGAGTGCCGTTAGCGATTACGTCAAGTGCAGCAGCTATAAGGTAAACAGCAATGACTTCACGCTGGCCAAGAGGTTTATCATCGCAGAAGAACAGGCTATCGCCACCACAGAGAATATCGCCGGAAAGACAATCGTCCACGCAATGTTGCTCGCCGACCAGGGGGGTACCAACGATTCCGAGTTGGAGAAGTACAACGGTAAGAAGACTGCTGCAGCCCTCAACGGCCGCACGCTCTATCTGGACGGCAAGTGGAACACCCTCTGCCTGCCCTTCGACTACGACATCAGCAACTTCAAGGGTGTCGAGGCCCGCACCCTGACCGATGCCAGCATCAGCGGCGTAACACTCAACCTCACCTTCGGCGAACCTGTTACCGAACTGAAAGCCGGTGTGCCGTACATCATCAAGTATGCCAAAGAAGAGGGCTATGTGAGCAACGCCAACTGGGACCTCGTCAACCCCGTCTTCGAAGACGTGACCGTCAAGAACGAGTCTCGCGACTACGACAACGGTGCTTCGGGCGATGCCCGCATCCGTTTCGTCGGCACGTACAAGAGCATGAACTTCAGCTCCGTGGACAACAGAATCCTGATGCTGGGCGGTTCGAACATGCTGTATAATCCCAGCGCCGGTGCCACTATCGGTGCCTGCCGCGCCTACTTCAAGCTCGGCGACAGCGGCGTGCAGCAGGCTCCTCGCATCAGCGCGTTCAGCATCAGCTTTGGCGGAGAGGGTTCAGCCACGGGCATCGTTGAAATGAGGAATGAGAAAAGAGAAATGAGTAATGACTGGTACACGCTGGACGGACGGAAGCTCGACGGCCAGCCGACCGCGAAGGGCGTGTATATCAACAACGGCAAAAAGGTCGTGATTAAATAACAAATAAGACATATCCATTATGAAACAAAAAACAATCGTATTATGGGCCATTGCTGCACTCATGTGTGTGGTAACCGGCTGCTCCAAATCAGACGATACCCCTACTCGTATTCAAGAGAAAGACCTTGTCGGCATTTGGTATGACGAGTATGAATATGCCGGCGTGACAGAGGACGGCATACCTTTCAGCCGCGTACTGCTGGCCGTAGATGTAGCAGCCGACCATACCGGCTGCATCTATATGGGCGTGTTCAACAACACCGAAGAGAACCCGCTGTACGCCTACGGAGGTCCTAAGGATTCCGCTTTCAAATGGAGCCTGCTCAGCGACGGCAAAGTGGCACTGAGCACTCCCGACGACAGCGAAGACATCGTTCTGTCTCCCAGCCGCAGCGGAACCAATGGCAGCTATGGCAACGGTATGACCGATGTCGGCAGCACCAAAGTGACCTGCAACGGCAACGGTATGACGTTGACCAACAACAACTATTCGGGCACACTCACCAAGGCCGATGCCAGCAAGTCGTCTGACATCAATGATAAGTTGCGAGTGCTGATCATAGCCGTCAAAAGTGGCGACACAGGTCTTGGCTTCAACGGCTACAGCGGCAATTCCGCCCGTGCCCCGCAGTTTTAGTAATACATAATACATACATAAATAAATAGCATACAACAATGAATCGTAAAGAATACAAGGAACCAGTGATGAAGGTTGTCAAGATGCAACGTAGGGCACATTTGCTCCAGGAGAGTGTAGGATTACAGAACTACAGGAGGAACAACGAAGTTACAGAGTAGAGACCCCGTTAAAACGACGATAGCAATGAAAAAAACAACGAAATTTTATAGTATAGTCACCTTCGCTTTGATGGGTATCATGATGGCAGGCTGCTCCAAAGACAATGACATCATCGACACACCGCAGCAGCCCGAGAAGAAAGATCATGTAGTAACCCTGACCACCACCGTGGGCTTAGACGGTGGTTCACAGACCCGAGCACTGACCACTGAAGGAGTAAAAACATTCGCCGTAGGCGACAAGATTGCCATAGTGTATCTGAATAATACGAGCGGTACGAAAGTGAAGGCTGAGAGCGATGCCCTCACCAGTACCGACCTCATCAACGGCGGACAGTCGGCCAAGTTCACTTTCGAACTTACCAACCCCGACAAAACGAAGGACGTGACCTACATCTATCCAGCAAGCATGGCCAAAGATGATGGAGAGGTGAACTATGCTGCCCTCAACTCGCAGGACGGCACACTCACCACTATCTCCAGCAGTCTCGATTTGGCTACCAAGACCGCCGCATGGAACGGCACGGACCTCCCATCTGCCACGCTTGAAAACCAGCTCGCCATCCTTGAAATCAAACTGAATAATAGCGAAGGTTCCAGCGAGATCACCAGCACCATCACGGGCATGACTATCAGTGACGGCACGAATAGCTACACCGTCAACCGCTCCGCTGCTGCCGGTCCTATCTACGTGGCCATTCGCCCCACAACCTCGGCAAGTATTGCGCTGACTGCCAATGACGGAACCTCTTACTATACAAAATCACTGACAAATAAGACTTACGAGGTAAACAACATCTACCCTGTCACCTGGAAAATGGAAAAGGCTTACCCGTTCACTGTTGCCGAAGGGAAGAAGGTCGCCTTTGCTCCAGGCAACCTGCAGGCCACCTACAACGGTTCAACATGGAACTGGCACTTTGCCGCAAACCAGTGGGACTGTATCGGTAATAATGCCGGCAATACATCTATCACCGGCGATGGCACGATTTCGGGCACTGGCACCGTCGACCTCTTCGGATGGAGCACCGATGCCACTACATTCGGCATCCATAATTCTGAGAATGGATCTACATATTCCGGTGCCTTTAAGGATTGGGGGGAAAAAATTGGTACGGGCTGGCGCACACTGGCTCAGGAAGAATGGACATATCTGTTAAATACACGTACGGTAAACGGCGGCAAAGGCAGTAGTCATAGTTATACATTAGGGCAGAGTGTGAACGGCAAATCAGGCATCGTTATCTATCCTGATAATTATAAAGGTAGTGTTTATTCTGGTACCAACTGGGATACGTTCGAAGCCGCAGGCTGTGTATTCCTGCCCGCAGCAGGCAGCCGCCTTGGAGCGACTGTGACTATGGTCAATGGAGGCTCTTTTGGCCGCTACTGGTCCGCAACGTCTTCATCTACGGACGGCTCCGCCTATCATGTGCACTTCACCTCGATCGAACTGTTTCCATCGGCCGACTTCAGCCGCGCCACAGGTTACTCGGTGCGCCTTGTTCGCGACCTGTAAAGAACTCACTATTGCCGGAAGTGAATTCGGAGTGTAGCTACGGACAGAGCATTTTCTCTGTATCTTTACACCCGATGATGAACCACGAAAAACGGCTGGTGGCTTAGGAAAAATGGGCCGACCTCCGCGAGGTCGGCCCATTTTGGGTTTAGAGTGTGGGTTGCAGGTCGGCGTATTCGCTGACGGCATCGAAGCAGGGGCAGTCCTTCTGCGGGTTCAGGTCGTGATGACCCACGATGAGTGCACGGGGAAATTGTTTGTGCAGCTCTTCCAACAGGGTGCGCA
>JAEEGJ010013679.1_pt1 | contig 19573 bp, 14 predicted proteins | sample 8958761 | NCBI WGS metagenome assembly JAEEGJ01 (sample SAMN16246546, study PRJNA631951) | gut metagenome | biome: gut microbiome; feature: rumen; material: RS-attached | host: Bos | place: Iran: Karaj | collected 2018-10 | reverse complement strand
GGTTTTGCGTAAAATTGATCTTATGACTTAAATGACCGTAATTTTTAACGATCGCAGCCACGATCTGATCTATTTTTCTTGTTCGTTTGGAATTAACTATCTCTTTAAGTTCTTCTTCGATGGCATAAACCTGAACGGTCTGAAAACGTTCAAATTCAATATCCTCATCGCTCATGGGAGGGCACGGCTCAGCCGGCTCAAGAATAAAGATACCTATAAGACCGAAGTTTTTAATACTGTTTATTGCAGCATCGGTCAGTTTTGAGTCACGTTCATAAAGCAATACACCCTTCTTGTTATAGATGGGTCTTGCAATCCTCATGCCCGTTTTAAGCTGCTCGGTATTGACGAACTTCATAGACATATCCCCCACAGATATACACTTCACAATAATTATAATTTTTCTTTCTACTTATGTAAAGCAATAAATTATCACTTTAGGAACTTTGCCATTGCGACGTTTGATACGTCAAGCCCGAAATCCGTGAGATAAAGTACCTCTTTATCATCGATAAGAAGCCCTTCTTTTGTCAGTTCTTCGATCTCATTACCGTATACGTCATATATGCACAAAGAAAAAACTTCTTCAAATGCCTTCTTCGATACACCTTTGGTGAGTCTCAGTCCCAGGAACATAAACTCCGCCATCGCATCTTCTTTTGATATCTTTTCCACTTCTTTTTCGTGATTGCCTTCTATGTATCGTCTAAGATCCGAATGCATCGTTGAGCGCTCTTCATTAAAGAAAGAAGCCGCGGCAAGACCAAAGCCGAGATAGGGCTTTCTTGTCCAATAACCGGTGTTATGTTTGCATTCAAAGCCCGGTCTTGCGTAATTTGATATCTCGTAACGTTCGTATCCGTTCGCTTTAAGGAATTCCTTGGTGTCGTGATACATCTCACGGTCGACGTCTTCACCCGGAAGCCCCTTTCCGTCTTTGTATCTTTCATAGAAAGGCGTTCCTTCTTCGACAATGAGACTGTAGGCGCTTATATGCTCGGGCTTAAGGCTTACGACGCGTTCCAAAGTCTTTTTGTAAGAAGAACGGGTTTGTGTGGGAAGGGCACTCATTATATCGATGTTAACGTTTCCAAATCCCGCTTCTCTCACAAGGTCGTACGTCCTTAAAAAGCCTTCGTAATCATGTACTCTCGAAAGAAGTTTAAGCTCGCTATTGTCGGTCGACTGAAGTCCTATGCTTATACGGTTTATGCCGGCTTCTTTGTAGACCGAAAGTTTCTCTTTCGTTACGGAACCCGGGTTACACTCGATCGTAAACTCGGCATCGCTCTTTACGTCAAATCGGTCTTTTAACTTCTCCGACAACTTGTAAATATATTTTTCGTTTACGTAGGATGGTGTTCCTCCGCCTATAAAAACGGAGTCTATGGGCAGTTTCCCCACAGACTCCGACTCTGTATCGATCTGTTTAAACAGACTTTCAAAATATTTACTTTTGGTATCTTCGTCGCAAACAAAGGAAGTGAAGTCGCAATAATCGCACTTCTTCACGCAAAAAGGGATATGAACATAGATCATTGAAGTCTTATTCATCATCTAACTTTAGTACGCTCATGAATGCCTTCTGAGGAACTTCCACGTTACCTACCTGACGCATTCTCTTCTTTCCTTCTTTTTGCTTTTCAAGCAGTTTCTTCTTACGTGAGATATCACCGCCGTAACACTTTGCAAGAACGTCTTTACGCATGGCCTTTACGGTCTCTCTGGCGATAACTTTACCGCCTACGGCAGCCTGAATGGGTATCTCGAATAAGTGTCTCGGGATCTCTTCTTTCAGTTTCTCGCACATTTTTCTTCCGCGCTCATAAGCGCTTCCCTTAAACACGATGAAAGAAAGGGCATCCACTTCTTCACGGTTTATAAGAATGTCGAGTTTGACAAGTTCGGATCTTTCATAGCCTTTAAGATCGTAGTCGAAAGAAGCGTAGCCTCTTGAACGGCTCTTAAGAGCATCGAAGAAATCGTAGATTATCTCATTTAACGGAAGCACATACTTTATCAGAGCACGTGATTCGTCCAGATATTCCATGCTTACGTAACGGCCTCTTCTTTGCTGACAAAGTTCCATGATGGAGCCGACAAATTCTTTGGTGACCATTATCTCCGCATTTACCACCGGTTCCTCCATATATTCGATCTCTGAAGGGTCGGGAAGGTTGGTGGGATTGGTAAGTTCTATCATCTCACCGTTGGTTTTATGTACTCTGTAAACAACGCCCGGAGCCGTCGTTACAAGATCCAGATTGTACTCTCTTTCAAGTCTTTCCTGGATGATCTCAAGATGCAAAAGTCCTAAGAAGCCGCATCTGAAACCAAATCCGAGAGCGATGGAGGTTTCGGGCTCATAGTAAAGGGAAGCATCGTTTAACTGAAGTTTTTCAAGCGCGTCCCTAAGATCGGGATACTTTGCTCCGTCTGCGGGATAAACGCCGCAGTAAACCATGGACTGAACTTTCTTATATCCCGGAAGCGGCTCTTTACAAGGGCATTCGGCATTTGTTACCGTATCACCCACCGCAGTGTCACGCACGTTCTTAATTGAAGCCGTAATATAGCCTACCATGCCTGCTGACAACTCGTCGCAGGGAATGAACTGTCCCGCTCCGAAATAGCCGACTTCAACAACTTCCGCGGTGGCACCCGTAGCCATCATCTTTATAGGGGTACCCTTCTTAACGGTACCGTTCTTTATACGTACAAATACGATAACTCCCTTATAGGAATCGTATAATGAGTCAAATATAAGTGCCTGAAGAGGAGCATCGGGGTCACCCACCGGAGCGGGCACCTTCTCTACGATCGCTTCAAGAACCTCTTCAATGTTTATTCCGTTCTTGGCGGATATTCTCGGCGCATCCATCGCCTCGATACCGATAACGTCTTCTATCTCGCGAGCCACCTTATCGGGTTCGGCGCTGGGAAGATCGATCTTATTAATTACAGGGAATACATCAAGGTCATGATCCAGCGCAAGATAAACGTTTGCGAGAGTCTGGGCTTCGATTCCCTGTGCGGCATCAACCACAAGTATGGCTCCGTCACAGGCAGCCAAAGAACGGCTTACCTCATAGTTAAAGTCAACATGACCGGGAGTATCGATAAGATTGAATATATACTCCTCGCCGTTACGCGCTTTATAAACGGTACGGACGGTCTGGGCTTTAATGGTAATGCCTCTTTCACGCTCAAGATCCATGTTGTCGAGCACCTGAGCCTGCATTTCGCGGCTCGTAAGTAAACCTGTCATCTCAATGATACGGTCCGCAAGCGTCGACTTGCCGTGATCGATATGTGCAATTATACAAAAGTTTCTGATATGATCGCGGTTCATAAAGAAAACTCCCTTATCAATCGCATATCCTTTGGATATGCGTCGCGCCGTTTTGCGTCGCCTCGGGCGACAGGTACATTTGCAAAACGTGCGCATCTATTTCTCTTTTGTTATATGGCCTGCCATATAACAAAAGAGAATCGCATGACGGTACGATTCTCTTAGTGTTTTTATAAATATAGGTTATGCAAAATTATGCAAGCTTGTTAACAGCTAAGGTCATACGGGAAACTTTTCTCGATACGGTATTCTTATGATAAACACCCTTAGCTTCAGCCTTTGCCATAACAGAAATAGCATTTGCAAGAGCTGCGGTAGCTTCTTCTCTGTTGTTAGCATCGATAGCTGCATATACCTTCTTAATAGCTGTCTTAACGCCGGACTTGATAGACTTATTGCGGTCTGCCTTTGTCCTGTTAACTAAGATACGCTTCTTTGCAGATTTGATGTTAGCCAAGACTATACACCTCCATTTTAATCAAAATAACGGGTTAAGCGTGTTGCATCCGGACACGGACGACTGCTGCACGCACTAAAACATGGTAAACGATTTTGTTTGCCGTGTCAACAAGATTCTTTCGTATTACATTGTTTTTTTTCATATTTTTGTAAAACACTTTAATCTAATACTTTAGCATCTGGCCGGCTATTATCAAATTTGGATTCTGAATACCGTTAAGTTTTGCAAGATAGGAAACGCTTGTATTGTATCGTCTGGCGATGGAAGTCAGTGTATCGCCCGAAACTATGCGGTAATTTCCGTTTCCGGAGATCAAAATACCGTGAAGGCTTTCGTCGCTTGGACTATCTGTCCGGTCGGACGTCGTCGAAAATCTGTGATACTTTGCATAAAGATATAACGGACCGTACCATTTTATCTTGGGATCGGTCACGACGTATTTGCCGGGGATAACAAAATGATAATCCCTTTCCCGGTAACGGCAATCAAATACCAGTGTAAGATTTGGATTGTCTTCCAATAATTCCATGATGTCCAAAGAAAGCGAAGTTCCCTCATTCCAGTAAACGGTTACAGGCTTTTGAGGATCATCCGAAGCCTTTACGGTATCGATCATTTTTTCTTCCAAAACGTTCAGATAGTCTGCTTCCTCCTCTGTCGGAGTCTCCGGCCCCGGATCTTGTACGGGCTTTGTTATCACAAATGTCTTTATAAAAGATCCCGCGAAACAACCCTTTCCTTTTATCGTGATCTCATATGTTCCGGGATCGACAGCATTCAAAGGATATACAACAGTAAAATCGATACCTTCCTTAAGCAGATCGTCCCCGCTTTTTATCGCAACTTCCGGAACAACCGCGCCGCCGGTATATTCGCCCGCAGGTATGCTCACAAAAAGTTGAGCATCTTTTACCGTAACAGACATATTCCCGGCATTTAGTGTAAATAATCTTTCGTTTTCCGTGTTGCCTTCTTTGATCGTTCCTGCCGAGATTTCCAGCTTTTTAAAGCCTGTTATGCCCGTTGTATCGATCTTCACCGTATCGCCCACACATCCTTCGTTGTCGTTAAGAATGGGACTGTTATTGATAACAATACAATTTAACGAAGCATCAGACGTTACTTCATAACACTCGTGCACCTCAGTCGCAGAATTTACCGGAAGAATCACCCCCGCAGGAGCATATATCGCTCTTATGCTCGTGCAGGCCCCAAGCGCGTCATCGGTAAATGTCACTCCATCGGGAACATAAAGTTCGGTAAGTGACGGTAAATCTTCAAAGAAATCCGGCCCAAGCTGAGGTAAACCTTTACCGAGTACGAGTGTCTCCAAGTTTGAAGAATCCTCAAACGGATATCTATCAACGCTCGTGACGGAATCGGGTATGGTAAGCTTCGTCAGTCCGTCACAATTATAAAAGGCAGCAAGCCCTATGGTAGTCAAGTTTTCGGGTAACGTTATCGATTCAAGGACGGAACAGTAGGAAAATGCAGTCTGTTCTATAGTTTTAAGAGAATTCGGAAGAGTTATAGAACTTAACTTTGCACATCTGCAAAAACAGCTCCTATCCAGTTTTTCCACTCCTTCGCCGATGGTCACGGAAGTGAGGTTAGGCAACTCGTAGAAAGCTCTCTCCCCGACTGTTCTTCCGCTTTTTCCGGGATTAATGATAACCGTTTCAAGCAAATTGCAATTAGAAACCAGACCTGACGGAATAGTTTCAAGCCCGCATCCGACAGTGACGGTCTTTAACGATGCGATATTGCTGAAGGGACCCCAACCGACCTCGGTAACACTGTCGGGTATCGCGACCGAAATCAGGGCACTAGAGGAAAATGCCGTCGATCCTATAAATGTAACGCCATCGGGGATAGTAACCGAGTTTAAGGCCGTTCCTTGAAAAGCGCATGTTCCGATCGACTTAAGAGTGCTCGGAAAACTTATTGTCGAGAGCGCTCTACAGTAACAAAAAGCACCGGCGTCTATCTCTGTAAATCCTTCACCTATACTTACGGTCGACAGAGAATTATAACCGCCGGCAAATGCTCCGGAATCGATCTTTCTTCCGTTTTCTCCGTCTTTAAGAGTAAGTGTTGTAAGATTGGTACATCCGTATAAAGTACCGGAATAAATTAACCTGACTTTGCCTCCTATGGTGACGGTCCTAAGACTTTGACACGAAGCTAATGCTCCCCCGGCAAGTGTTGTGACGCTGTCGGGAACGGTGATCTCCGTTATTCCCGTAGCATATAACGCCCCGCCTTCAATAGTTTCCAAGCCGTCAGGTAGCGAGATCGACGTAACAGACGAGCAACCTGCAAAGCATCCCGAGCCCAACGTTTTCAATGTATTCGGAAGTGTGACGTTCTCCAATGTCAAAATAGAACTGAAGGCATTTGAAGGGATTGAAGAGATGCCCGAACCTATGATCAGGTTTTTTACTTCGCTGTCGCTCCATGGATACTCTCCGGAATCGCAGGTCGCAATGGCGCCTGTTCCCAAAATTGTTAACGTATCGCCTGATATAACTGCCGTTACGTTACTTGCGGTCTCAGCGCCTACAAGCCAGGGATTATCCGCCGATCCGTCCTGTACGGTCTCTGCATAAGTATCGAGATTTTTGATACAAAAAAGCAGCGAAACCAAAGCTGTTAGTTTCACTGCTGTCTTAAAGATCGTTCTTGTCCTTTTCACTATATAATACCCTCCAATGCAAACTCCCTGTTAATAATTATAAACGAAAGGCTTGGGAAATGCAATAGTACTGCATTTGAGGATATTGGTTCTTATAGAAGCCATTCTTCCGTGGGTTTGAATTGCGGTTTTAAAGAACGGTTGTAATCTGCTTTTTACTTTTATAACAAACCCTTAAGTCTCCTGTTTTCGATGTATAGAGCCGACACCGAGCCGAGGGCGGTGATAAGATGCTCCTGATCTTTCGAGAAGACTACGGGATTGCCGAAACGATCGACCGTACTGCCTTTGTCATCCATCGTATTGATGAGCTGAAGTACTCCGATAACATCATCGTTACCGACCGCCATAGGGATAACGAGCATTGATCCGGTGCGGTAATTGTTCATCGCGTCGTACTTCTTGGAACCGGAGAAATCAAATTTGCTTGATTTATATACGTCCTGGATGTTAAGACGTTCTTTGGTTATGGCCGCATAAGCACATACAAAAGATCGAGATAACGGAACCGGCGGTATAGTGTCCGCTCCGGTCGATGAACTGAGCGACACGTTCTGTGATCTCGTGATGACATGCTTAAAGTGCAAATAGTCATCTTCAAGAAGATATATCGTTCCCGCATCACAGTTGCCGATCAGCATCGCTTCACGAAGAATGACTTCGAAAAGCTTGTCCGAATCCACCTGCGATGATAAAAGGATAGTCAAATTTACAAATCGGTTTATATCGTAATACATTTATTCCCCCATTTTATTACAGCCATTCGCGGACATAATTAAGTACACGTTCCTTCGGTAAGGGTTTCGAGAAGTAGTAACCCTGAATATACTCTACGCCGAGCTTTTTGAAGTTAAGGTACTGCTCTTCGGTCTCGATACCCTCAACAACTATCTCCATGCCGAGGCGGTGTACCATGTCGACGGTGTATTCCGTTGCGACTCTCGCCTTCTCGGAAGAATCGTAAGCGATGGTGATGGAACGGTCGATCTTGATTATCTTAAGGGGCATGCCTACCATGTAAGTAAGATTCGAATAGCCCGAGCCGTAATCGTCCAAAGAAAAGCTGGTGCCGTAGGCGATAAGATCGTCCATGTTCTTTTCAAGAGTGTACCTTGTATTGATGGCAGCCGTTTCGGTTATCTCAAGATTGATCCTGTGAGGCGGTATACCGTACTCTGCCATGATGTTTTTGAAGTTCTTGGCAAGGTCGTCCTGCATACACTGAACTACCGAAAGATTGACTTCAATATATTCGATTCCGTAATCTTCTATCTTGCTTTGACGAACGAACTCACAAACCTTTCTGAATACCATTTCACCGAGACTTAATATCATACCGTTCTTCTCGGCATATTCGATGAAGTCACCGGGCATTATAAGTTTTCCGTTCTCATCTTTTATACGTACCAAAGCCTCCATGGCGGAGAACTTGCCTTCACGTATGTTGTAGATCGGTTGATAATACATCTCGACCGCATCGTTTGCGATGGCCCATTCAAGAGCATGCTGGATTTCGAGAGTTCTTGTTCTTTTTTCCAACGCTTCATCATCGATGAGAAGCGGTGTATCATTTGTTTTTCCGGACTCATACGCGAAATAATGCACGACCTCTTCAAGTTCGTCTACGCTCTCGAAATCACATATATCGACAAGATAAGAAATTCCCGTCTCTATCTGAACCTGAGTCTGATCTATCTCCCAAGGAAAAGACATACGTTTGAATACCAGATCCACCACTCTGTCAAGTTCCTTGTCCGATTCAAGAGCTATGGTCAGAAGATTGTCTTCCAGCCTGAAGATCAATGTATTGGGAATATCCTGTAAAAAAGCACATACAGACGTGATCACCGCCGATACGGTCTTGTTACCGAATATCTCATTTATGGCATTTAAGTTGTTTATGGAAATGCTTATGAGCGGCTTATGACGATGGAATCTGATATTTTCTTCCATCAGCATATGGAATCCTTTTTTGTTGAAAACATTCTCAACAAAATCGAGATGGTACTCGGGATTTTCAAGTCTGCAGTACATATAGACGATCGCAAGCGACATCACAAACGACACGAGCAGAAGTTCATTCGCAAAAAACTGGAGAATACCCGCTGCCAGCCAGCAAACAAGCCATGCATACACAGCGATCCTTCTTCTTTTTCTGATCACGGATTTTTCCCAGATGACCATGATGAGAGTCGTTATGATATGGAATGCGCAGAAAACATATGTAACAAAAACGGTAATACCTTCGGTATAAACCGTACCGTCTTCGGGATTTATGTGAATGCCGGTCTTAAACAGTATAAGAACGACCGTTTCAATGATAAAAGGAATGACTGTAAGATTACGCCATATGGGCTTTATCTTGTAACTGATCTCAGCTACGGCAAACCATGCGGAAAGGCATGCCACCAATACGATCGACAAAAGATAAAGTTCACAGAAAAACTGAACCACGAACCCGGGAAGTCTGTCTCGATAATTTATCACCACGATTGAAGTGATATCCAAAGATATGCTTATGAGCGTGCCGACCAGAAGCCTTATGAACGCAAGCTCCGAAGCAAAATTGAGTCTTTTCTGATTAAAGCACATTCCCGCCACGACCAGCGATAAGACAAGTGCCGCTACCTGAAATTGAATATTCCAAACCATGATGTTCCCTCACGTGAAAAAGAACTCTTTTAGCGAAATTAATTAATTCAACCCCAAAATAACCTAATATAAAAGTATCTTAACATTTTTAAGATGCAATAGCCACAAGTTTTTATTGCAAATACTACAAAATAGCACATTAAAGTGATACTATTTTTTTATGATAAGAAATGTGGATCTAAGTAAAGTAACGGACAACAGACTTTATACCAAAGAAGATATCGTAAACATCTCATGTGACGGATGCAAAGGCTGCAGTGACTGCTGTAAAAGCGTGGGGGATTCGATAATACTCGATCCTTTTGACATGTATAATCTCTCAAAAGCCACCGGAAAGAGTTTCGAAGCGCTGATGGAAGACGTCATCGAGATCAGGCTTATCGATAATCTCATCTTACCCAATATAATGATAGACGAAGAAAAGGGCTGCAAAATGCTCGATGAGAACGGCAGATGCACCATTCACGCACTCCGTCCCGGTTTTTGTCGTCTGTTCCCCTTGGGAAGACTGTACGACGATAACGGCGATTTCAAATACATCCTCCAGATCCACGAATGCGATTATACGCCCAAAGGTCCCGCTTTGATATCCGACTGGATAGGCATCGATGACCTTGATAAATACGAAGCATACATCAAAAGATGGCATGCTTTTACAAAGATGCTGGGAGAATATATAAAAGGACTTAAAGACACCCGGAAGAAAGAACACTTTTCGTGGCTTCTTATAAGGGTTTTCTTTGAGCCCTCCTATGATACGAATAAAGCTTTCTATTCACAGTTTGAAGAAAGATTGGCTTCCTACGAAGAAAACTTAAAGTCCGTCATGGATGTTAATCGATAAAAAAGCAGTCTTCGCACTTTGCGTAAGGATAGTTCCATGCCAGCGACTTTCCGCATACGCGACATTTTCTTCCTTCCAGCTGCTGAGTCTTCAAAATCTCGATTATTCTCGAAGAAATATCACGTTTTAACATCACTATCTCAGAGAGTCGTTCTCTGTGATTAAACTTCCTTAAATACGCATATATTAGGTCGTAAACCAGATACATGTCTTCCAGTTCTTCCATCTTCATTGCATCGAGATCTTCGTCAAAAGGAACTATTGCCGCTTCAACTATATCGTTAATGCGCGAATTGAGTGATGATCCGCCTGCTTCTTCCGCCTTTGCGAACTTAAGAATGAGTTCGGTCAGAAACTGCTTCGACGACCTGAAACCTATCATCAAAAAATCGTAAATAAGTTTTTTGTCGCTTACAACATTTTCGAGCTTCTTGCACAAAGAAATCTCTTCTTCAAGATCGGCCTTCTCGTAAAGGCTTGAAAACTCCACATCTGCCCATCTTACAAGTATCTCGCTAAGGGGCATGTCAAGATAAATGATGTTCTCGGGTATTCCCATCCGGGCATAAGAGATCGTTTCCACCGATCCTTCCACCGCACGTCTTATGGCCTGATATCTGAATTCCGAAGTATAATAACCGGTCTCAAAAATACCTCTTCGCCCGGCACGACCGGCAATCTGCTTTATCTCGCTTACGTTTAAAAGTCTTCTCGTATGGCCGTCAAATTTCTTGGTCTCAAGGAAGACTATCCTCTTTATCGGAAGGTTAAGTCCCATTCCTATGGCATCCGTCGCAACTACTACCTTTGTCTCGCCGTTTACGAAACGCTGTACCTCGTTCATACGAACGTCGTAAGGAAGGTTTCCGTAGATCATGCTGGCTTTTATGCCGTTTCTTTGAAGTTCGGCCGTGACCGCGATAACCGACTGTTTTGAAAAGACGATAAGGGCATCTTTTTCTTCTACCGACTGAGGGAATACGAACCTTCTTGAGTCAAAAGAAAGGGGTACGGCACGCTTGTTGTGCCTTGTCTCCCAGGTATCGCCGCACTCTTCTATTATCGCAGTTATGAGATCGACACAGGATTCATCCGAGCATATGTGGACCTCATCCGCGCACACTCCCAAGATTGCTCTCGTCCAAGCCCCGCCTCTTTGCTCTTCACCGATCATCTGACCTTCGTCTATTACGGCAACGTCGTATATCTCGCTCGTGCTCAACGTCTCTATGGTGGCAGAGGAATGTGTCGCATCTTTAATAAAGATCTCTTCCTCCCCCGTTATCATGTTACACTTTACTCCGGCGTCGTTAAGGCGGTCGTAGATCTCAAAGGCAAGAAGTCTTAATGGCGCCAGATAAATGCCCTTCTTTGCGCGTTTAAGCGCTTCCAACGCATCGTACGTTTTTCCCGAATTGGTAGGTCCTATATGAAGAACGAAATGACGCTTCATTTTCCTTGCGAGGGGGTAAAGATCCGGAATGTTTGTGGGAATCTCGCTCATGATCATCGTATTGAAACGCTTGTCTTCTTCAAGGAGCATGTGCTCTATGTCGAGATATACTCTGTTCTGATAAATGGCGTTATCGAATATCTCTCGGGATCGTTCTTTTATGGCCGAAACATGTTTTGAATAAAAAAGGCGGAAATCACGCTCGAAACTCTCATGAGACATGGATCTGTAGCGTGAAGCCTCGGGATAGTTTGAAAGAACGAACATCTCCGCAGCGTCGTAAGCGTTCTTTTTACCTATCTGCCTCCATGCCTTGCCTGCAAGAGTGGTATTTATGCCTCTTGAACGGGAATAACCCTTAATGGAACTGTAAAAGATGTTTTCAAGATTTATGTGGCTGATCTTCTCTTTGACCGCGGCATATGTTATGTCGGGAAAATCATAATACTTTACGTAATCATAAACATGTTTTACGTTGTCTTTTATTATATCGAATCTGGCGGCGGAGATCCTGTCAAGGAAGGCCTTTCTCGCCGCTATAAGCTCCGGGGAATTGACATCGACGGGCTTTTTACGTTTTTTCTTTCTGTAATATGCCATCTTACTCTTTCCATTCTTTGTATCACGTATCAGTTTACAGGGTTTTAATCATAAAAACAATCGCGTACGGCTTTTTTCCAACTTTTCAAAATTTTTATCCTATTTCTGTAACGCTTTGTGTGTTAAATTGTTTATGAGGGTAACAGTTATTTGACAAGGAGGTATTTCATGATAAAGAAACCGTTTAAAGACATAGAACTTTCTATGCTGGGACTGGGAAATATGCGCTTTCACACAAGCGATCCCAAAGGTGAGAGCATTATCGACAAAGATGCGTTTGAAGTTATAGATTACGCATACAAAAACGGCATCAATTACTTTGATACCGCTCACGTATACAACAACGGAGATTCGGAGCGCTGCGTAGGCGATTGCATGAGCAAATACGACCGCAACACATTCTACGTTGCCACCAAATTTAATATAAACGCCTGCAAAGACTATAAAAAGATGTTTGATGACCAGCTTTCGCGTCTTAAGACCGATCACATCGACTTTTATCTCGTACATTGTATTCTCGACGGAAACATTGACGAATACTTAAGTTCGGGACTGGTGGACTTTCTTGAAGAAAAACGGTCTGAAGGAAAGATCAGATATCTGGGCTTCTCGTCACATGCTTCAACCTCTACACTTGAGCGTTTTGCCGACAGTCATCAATTTGATTTTGCACAGATCCAGCTCAACTATTACGACTGGGTATACGGAAATTCAAAAAGCGAATATGAAGCTTTGAGAAAAAGAAATATTCCAATCATGGTAATGGAACCCGTAAGAGGCGGAAGACTTTCTTCTCTTACACCCGACTCCGAAGCGATACTCAAAAAGGCGCATCCCGAGTGGAGCATCTCCTCATGGGCTTTAAGATTTGTTAAGAGCCTTCCGGGCATTCAGGTAGTCTTAAGCGGAATGAACAACCTTGAGCAGATAAAGGATAACATCGAAACGTTCTCGACAGACGATGTGCTTTCAAAAGAGGACGAAGCGACACTTATGCAGGCTTTGGATCTTTTTAAAAAGCAGCTCACGATCCCCTGTACAGGCTGCAGATACTGTACAAAGACCTGTCCCGTACAGATCAACATTCCCGAGTACCTTACCGTTTTGAACGATGTTAAGGCTAACGGCAACTTCAATCTCTGGAAGGCCGACAAGGTTGAATCGGAAGGAAAACCCGCAGACTGCATAGGATGCCGTTCATGTACCGCACAGTGTCCTCAGAGTCTTAACATTCCTTTCTACATGGAAGAACTTGCAAACAAAATGAAGAAATAATACCAAAAGAGCGGCTCGTACGAGTCGCTCTTTCTTTATCTTAGATTGAATCTGCCATTTCAAGTATCATCTTTTCGGTCTTTTCCCAGCCAAGGCAGGCATCGGTGATTGATTTGCCGTATATGCCTTCTCCCACTTTCTGGTTGCCGTCTTCTATATAACTTTCAACCATGAAACCTTTAACCAGCTTCTTAAGATCATCGTGTTCGCTACGATACTTAAGAACTTCTTTTATGATACCCGGCTGTTTGAAAGGATCTTTGCCGGAGTTTGCATGGTTCGTATCGATGATGACCGCGGGATTCTCAAGATCAAACTCCGCATACATCTCAGACAGCTTAACAACATGCTCGTAATCATAGTTTGAAATGAAGTTACCGTGCATATCGGAGTATCCTCGGAGTACAGCGTGAGCATAAGGATTGCCAAACGAGTGAGCTGACCATCCTCTGTAAATGAAAGAATGTCCGTGCTGAGCAGTCTTTATGGCATTTAACATGCCGTTGAAGTCACCTGCGGTAGGGTTCTTCATACCGACGGGCACTTCTATGCCGCTTGCGGTAAGTCTGTGTTGCTGATCTTCCACCGATCTTGCGCCGACCGCAACATATCCCAAAAGATCGTCGAGATATTTGTGGTTCTCCGTATAAAGCATCTCATCTGCGCAAGAAAAACCGGTCTCTTTTACCGCACGCATATGAAGTTTTCTGATGGCGATAATCCCCTTGAAAAGATCGGGCTTTTCGTTGGGATCGGGCTGATGGAGCATGCCCTTGTAGCCTTCTCCGGAAGTTCTCGGCTTGTTTGTGTATATTCTCGGTATGATAAATATCTTATCTTTAACTTTATCCGATACACCTTTAAGTCGTGTGATATAGTCCATTACACTGTCTTCGTTGTCGGCCGAGCACGGTCCGATGATAAGTATCAGACGGTCGTCTCTTCCGTCAAGTATCTTCTTTAACTCTATATCTCTTTTGGCGATCGTCTCAGATATTTCCATGGTCACGGGATACATTTCTTTTGCTTCCATGGGGATAGTGAGTTTACGCTCGAATTCCATATTCATAAAGGATAAACCTCCCGCAAATGCGCTTTACATACGATTTTTCTCCTCATGATAACACGATTTTTGGCATAAAAAAAGAAAAAATTGCATTGTTTATGTGAATTTTATAAACCTCTACGAAAAGGCCCCGAAAGTTTCCCTTCGAGGCCTCTTCGCAATACTTGTATATGCTGTGTGGTAGAATGCTATTTCCAAAGCTCACGCCAGTCGGTTGCTCCCTGCCATAAGAAGACCTGACCTTTAATGAGCCTGCAATCCTTATCCGCTTTTTTAATACTTTCCATCTCTTCTTCTGTGAGCGGATCGGTCGTGATACATTCAAGATTCGAATGATATTGCGGCTCTTTTACCGAAAAAGGTATCGGTATGACGCCGCGCTGTACCGCCCATTTAAGACATATGAGGGCCGGATGAACGTTGTGTGCTTTTGCTATGTCTTTTATAACATCCATTTCTGTGGCGGCTATGTCATCACTCGTTCTGTCTCTTTCCGGTCTTGAAGGAGAACCTATGGGGCAGAAGCCTACCGGAACTATGTCAAGTGACTTTGCATATTCAAAAAGTTCCGGCTGCTGAAACGCGGGATGGCACTCCATTTCAAGGAATGAAGGCTTTATGCGGCAAAGACCGTATACAGCTTCCAGCTTTTTTACCGTCATGTTAGACATTCCTATATAGCGGACATATCCTTCATCAACAAGTTCTTCCATCTGTCGCCAGGTATCCATGAACTCCTTGACCGAAAACGGTTTGGAATCGGGATTTCTCGAATCACCGTCGCAGCCGGGTGCATGATAATTCGGGAAAGGCCAGTGAACAAAATAAAGATCGAGCTTGGACAGTTTAAGATCGCGAAGACTTTTAAGACACGCCTCTTTAACTCGTCTGTGCATATCATTCCAGACTTTTGAAACAATGAAAAGATCGTCTCTGTTTATATCGGTTTCAGAAAAAATATTATTAAGAACTTCACCGATCCTGTCTTCATTCTGATATACAGCCGCACAGTCGATAAATCTGTAACCTTCCTTTATTGCGCCGTATACAGCCTTTGATACCATATCGGCACCGTATTTGTCGGAACCGAACGTACCAAGACCCATAGCCGGTATCTTTTCACCGTTCTTTAACGTAACGTGCGGTATGAGATTTTGATCTATCACCTGTATCTGTTCGTTCATTTATCTTCCTCAATCGTTAAAGACTACGGCAACTTTACCGCAATTGCCCGATGCCATGAGTCTGTATGCTTCTCCTGCCTGTTCAAGCGGAAATTCATGTGTTACGAGATCTTCCGGATGTATATTCCATCTGACAAGTCGCTCAACGAGTTCTTCCATGAGCCAAAGCGAAGTAACCCATGATCCGTAGATGGTCTTCTGATCGTGTATGATGTCGGGACTGGGATTAAAGTTTACGGTTCCGCCTTCACCGACAAATGCGATCTTGCCCCACTGACGTGTCGCGCGAATGGCAAGCTGACGTCCCGCATCGTTCGCGCTGCAGTCTACGGCTCTTTCACATCCGTATCCGCCCGTAACATCAAGTATCTGCTTTAACGTATCATCGCCCGGCTTAAACACGTAATCGGCAAGCCCGAGATCTTTTGCAAGTTTGATGCGGTAATCGTTCATTTCGACACCTATCAGTTTTTCGGCACCCATAGCTTTGGCAAGCATCAGCGCCGCAAGTCCCACAGGACCGAGCCCGGTTACCAAAACGGCGTGGTCTCCGCAAACACCGATCTTTTGAAGTGCTTCGTAAACCGTTCCGAAGCCGCATGCAACCTGAGCACCGTCTTTGAATGTCAGTTCATCGGGTAAAGCTATAAGATCCTTTTCTTCAGCAAGGATATACTCGGCCATACCGCCGTTTCGCTGCCATCCGTAGGCACGTCTGTATTTACTCTTGCAAGAGATATAATATCCTCGTCTGCAGTCGTTACAAACACCGCAGCCCGATATATGATAAACGATGACCCTGTCTCCCTTTTTGAATCTTCTTAAGCCTTCGCCTTCTTCCACTATCTCACCGCAAGGCTCATGTCCGGCTGCCATTCCGGGAATATATCCTTCCGGACCTTTACCGACATGTTCTCTGTATATACATCTGATATCACTGCCGCAAATAGTGGTCGCGCGTGTCTTTATAAGCACTTCACCGTGACCGGGCTTGGGAACTTCAAAATCTTTCAATTCCACCGTACTGTTTCCGGGCAATATCGCCGCTCTCATCTTTGTAACCATAAAGACCTCCTGTAGACGGATAATGACTTTTTCTTCTGTTAATAACATATAATCAAATGACTTTTTTTGTTATTATCAAATTTGTCAATTTTCACCTTTTTATGTCGCATTTTCGAAGGTTTTGTGATAATGTGACAATATGAAAAACAAACTATCCGATTACAACTTAAGTTTCGAGCTCGACGGTCTGACATTCAAAGTCCTCAATCTTGTATTTGAGAAATTCGAGCGTCATATCCCGCTGCACAGTCACGGCACCGACAGTTTCGAGCTTCACATCATCCCATACGGCTACGGCGAAGCTTTGATCGACAATGTACGTTATAAAATAACACCGGGAAGTATTTTCATGACAGGACCTTTCATAAATCATTCGCAGACGCCCGATAAAAATGACCCGATGTGCGAATATTGCATTTATTTCAAAGTGACACCCGGCCCATCAACATCAAAAAAGACGTCAACTCTTTCAAAAACCTTTCTGAATACACCGTTTTGTCTTGTGCCCGACACGATAAATGCCGCAGCTTTATCAAAGGAACTGTTCGATGAATTGACCGTAAGAAAAGAAGGATACGAAACAGTTGCCGAAAGTCTGTTACGGCAATTGGTCGTAAAGCTCATAAGAACATACCCGGGGGCAAAAGAAAAAACGCCCGAATCCGCCACTACCGATACATATGAAAGTTCATCTCTTATCATCGAAGAAGCATTTCTGTACGAGTATGATTCAATAACGCTTGAAAGGTTATCGACAAAACTGGGACTTAGCAACCGCCAGACCGAACGTCTTATAAACGAAAAATATCACAAGTCATTCGCAGCCAAAAAAGCTGAAGCAAAGATGTCGGCTGCGGCAATGGCTCTTACGACAACCAAGAAATCAATAACCGAGATTGCCATGGATGTCGGATACTCAAGTATTGAACATTTTTCCGCAGCTTTCAAAATATATCATTCGATATCACCAAAAGAATATAGAAAGAAAAACTCATAAAAAAAGGTTCAAAGCTTATATTGCTTTGAACCTTTTTGAACATCTTATTTTGCATAATCGGTAACTCGTGATTCACGAATTACATTTACCTTAACCATACCGGGATATTCCATTTCATCCTCGATCTTCTTGGCAATATCACGTGCCAGGATGACCATATCGGCATCGGTTACGGCCTCGGGAACTACCATTACACGAACTTCCCTACCTGCCTGAATAGCAAAAGATTTATCAACACCCTTGAAGCTGTTGGAAATATCTTCAAGCTGTTTAAGTCTTGTCGTATAAGTTTCGAGCGTATCACGTCTTGCACCGGGACGTGCTGCCGAAATAGCATCCGCAGCCTGAACAATGACTGCAATAAGGCTCTGGGGTTCAACATCACCGTGGTGTGCCTCAACAGCATTGATAACGATAGCGGATTCTTTGTATTTCTTACACAGTTCAACACCGAGCTGAATGTGTGAACCTTCCATATCGTGGTCAACGGCTTTACCGATATCGTGTAAAAGACCTGCACGCTTGGCGATACGGACATCCAGTCCTATCTCCGAAGCTAAAAGTCCGGATAACTGAGCCACTTCAATGGAATGTTTAAGAGCATTCTGCCCATAACTGGTACGGAAACGCATTTTACCCAAAAGTCTTACAAGTTCGGGATGTATGCCGTGAACGCCGACCTCAAGGAGTGCTGCTTCGCCTTCCTCTTTGATCATTGTCTCAACTTCTTTTTGCGCTTTCTCAACCATTTCTTCGATGCGGGCGGGATGGATACGTCCGTCCACAACGAGTTTTTCAAGTGCAATCCTTGCTACTTCCCTTCTGATCGGATCGAATCCGGAAAGAATGACTGCTTCGGGTGTATCGTCTATTATAAGATCAACACCGGTCATCGTCTCAAGAGTTCTGATGTTTCGTCCCTCACGTCCGATGATCCTTCCTTTCATCTCATCATTGGGAAGCTGTACAACAGATACCGTAGTCTCGGATACATGATCGGCTGCACATTTCTGAATAGCCGTAACTATGTATTCACGCGCCTTCTTATCTGCTTCTTCCTTGGCCCTTTGCTCCATATCCTTAATGAGCTTGGCCTCTTCCAACTTTACTTCATCTTGAACAATACTTAAAAGGTGCTCTTTTGCCTGTTCAGAGGTCAGACCTGAAATTCTTTCAAGTTCCTGTACTCGCTCTTCATTCAATTTGGCGATAGCTTCTTTCTGCTTGGCCAAATTTTCCTCTCTTGCAGCAAGGCTTGTTTCTTTTCTCTCTATCGCTTCCGTCTTGCGGTCGATGTTCTCTTCCTTTTGCTGCAGGCGGCGCTCCTGCTTTTGCAGGTCGGCGCGGCGCTCCTTGTTCTCCTTCTCAGCCTCGTTGCGGACTCGCATGATCTCTTCCTTGGCCTCGAGCAGCATCTCCTTGCTCTTGCTCTCGGCCCGTTTGTGCGCGTCGTTTTCGATTTGCAGCGCCTTCTGTTCGGCGTCGGCAATGGTCAGTTCGGCTTTCTTCTCCGCTTGTTTCCTGATCCAGATACCGAGAAGGACGCCAAGGGCCAACAGCACGATGATCCCGATCACCAGAACGGCGGGGGATATCATAAGTGGCGGCATGGTCTCCTCCTTTTTCATTTTGATCTATCAAAATGGGAAATTGGGTTCCACAGGGGGCTTCCCCTTACGCCCCCCAAAAATCCGAATAATATTCTACTCGTTCAAAGGCATGGTGTCAACCACAAACCTTCAAAAATTGTTCATAAATTTATCAAACAGATGTTGCATTTTTCGCTTTTGCGTGCTATACTGTCCGTAATCAATGATACGGAAGGACGATCCGGATGAGCAAACGCTCCGAAATGCAGCAGCGCATCTATCGCTATATCCTCGACAGCATCCATGAGCACGGCTACGCGCCCTCCGTGCGCGAGATCGGG
>JAEEGJ010013675.1_pt1 | contig 19577 bp, 18 predicted proteins | sample 8958761 | NCBI WGS metagenome assembly JAEEGJ01 (sample SAMN16246546, study PRJNA631951) | gut metagenome | biome: gut microbiome; feature: rumen; material: RS-attached | host: Bos | place: Iran: Karaj | collected 2018-10 | reverse complement strand
CGTACGCCCTTTTCAGATAAAGGTCTGCACGGTTCTCGTCCATGGCGATGGAGTCGTTCAAGAGGGCAAGTGGATCCCTTTCGGAATCCACTACTTCCTCTTGTTCTTTGTTTCCCGGATTATCTTTCGGAGGATTATTGTGGCAAGCCGTCAGGCCCATTACCACCATCCCCAACGAGACCACGAAAAATAAGCTCTTTCTCATACTTTATTCTTCAATCTTGTCAAGCGCTTCCAGGATTTTTTCTGACAGTTCCTCGGCCAGTTCGGGATTGTCGTCGATAAGGCGTTTCACAGCATCGCGACCTTGAGCCAACTTGGCGTCGCCATAGCTGAACCATGAGCCGCTCTTCTTGATGATGCCGGTCTCCACGCCGAGATCCACGATCTCGCCAGTGCGTGAGATACCCTCACCATAAAGGATGTCGAACTCAGCCTTGCGGAACGGAGGAGCCACCTTATTTTTCACCACTTTCACCTTCACACGGCTACCGATCACATTCTCGCCTTCCTTGATCTGGCTGACCTTGCGGATGTCGAGACGGACAGAGCTGTAGAACTTCAGGGCGTTACCACCAGTGGTCGTCTCGGGGTTGCCAAACAACACACCGAGTTTCTCACGCAATTGGTTGATGAAAATGCAGATGCATCCTGTCTTGTTGATGGTGGCGGTCAGCTTACGCATAGCCTGTGACATCAAGCGGGCTTGCAGACCCATCTTGCTGTCGCCCATCTCACCTTCGAGTTCACTCTTTGGTGTCAAAGCAGCGACGGAGTCAACCACGATGACGTCGATGGCGCCTGAGCGGATCAGGTTCTCAGCGATCTCCAAAGCCTGCTCACCGTAGTCGGGTTGCGAGATCAACAAGTTTTCGATATCTACGCCGAGCTTGGCGGCATAGAAACGGTCGAAGGCATGCTCAGCGTCAATAAAAGCGGCGATGCCACCCTTTTTCTGTGCCTCGGCGACAACGTGCAAAGCCAAGGTCGTCTTACCTGAACTCTCGGGACCATAGATCTCGATGATCCTGCCTTTGGGCAGACCACCTACGCCTAAAGCATAGTCAAGGCCCAATGAACCGGTGGAGATGGACTCCATCTTTTCGGCCTCGGCACCCAAACGCATGATGCTGCCTTTGCCAAAGTTTTTCTCAATGTTGCCCAATGTAGCTTCCAAAGCTTTCAGCTTCTCCTGCTTGATTTTTTGGGCATCTTCCTGTGATTTTTCTGTAGTCATAACTATTTATTTTTAATTATTAATTATTTACACACTATTTATCCAGTTGCAAAGATAATATTTTTTTCTTATAATAATCACAAATATTAATAATTCCACATTTTTCACACATTGGTTTTCGAGCATGACAGACGTAACGTCCGTGCAAAATCAGCCAATGGTGCGCATTGGAAAGCACCTCTTTCGGGAAATACTTCACCAAGGTATGCTCCGTCGTCATCACATTCTTTGAATTCTTGGTCAGGCCTATCCTATTGGCCACACGGAACACATGCGTATCGACCGGCATGGCAGGCTGGTTGAAAGCCACCGCCATCATCACGTTAGCCGTCTTACGGCCCACGCCAGGCAACCGTTGCAGATCCTCCATATTATCAGGTACTACCCCACCGTAATCACTCACCAAAGTCTTGGCCATACCCAACAGATTCTTAGCCTTGTTGTTCGGATACGAGATCGATTTAATATAGGTATAAATCTCCTCCTCCGTCGATGCCGCCATCGTTTCAGGATCAGGAAAACGCTCAAACAGCGCTGGTGTAGTCATGTTCACCCGCTTGTCAGTACATTGGGCGGAGAGAATGACTGCCACAAGCAACTCGTAGGTATTGCGAAACTTCAGTTCCGACGTCGCCAAGGGCATGTGTTCCTCGAAATAGGCCACAAATGCGTCATACTTCTGCTGAATCTTTGTATTTGCCATGGGGAAAGTGCTTTAAAAAGGCAAAGATACAGTTTTTGAACCTACATTCAAGAAATATCCGTATTTTTGCAACTTTAAATCATCGGTATGATTCAAGCGACAGACATCCATAAGTCATACGGGAACCTTGAAGTGCTCAAGGGGATCGACCTGCATATCGCAAAGCAAGAGATCGTGAGCATCGTGGGAGCTTCGGGAGCTGGCAAATCCACCCTACTCCACATTATCGGCACGCTCGATCGTGCCGACCAAGGATCGCTCCTCATCGACGGTACAGAGGTCAACAAACTCAACGACAAGGCTTTGGCAGAGTTCAGGAATAAGAACATCGGTTTTGTGTTTCAATTCCACCACTTACTGCCTGAGTTCACGGCATTAGAGAACATCTGCATTCCCGCTTATATCGGTGGGACGCCGAAAGACGAAGCCGTCAAGCACGCCATGCAACTCCTCGATTATCTAAATCTAACAAATAGAAAAGATCATAAGCCTTCAGAGCTTTCGGGCGGTGAGCAACAACGCATTGCCGTGGCCCGCGCCTTGATCAACAAGCCAGCCGTGGTGCTTGCCGACGAGCCTTCAGGCAACCTCGACTCAAAATCGGCCCAAGAGCTGCATCAGCTGTTTTTCAGGCTCCGCGATGAGTTGGGACAGACCTTCGTCATCGTCACCCACAACCCCGACTTAGCCGCCATGTCAGACCGAACCATCACAATAAAAGACGGCGTTATCAGTTAAGAGATAAGAGAAAAAAGATAAGAATTTAGAAAATGAGAAGATATATCATATTTGGGATTTTATTTGGTGCAGCGGTACTGTGTTCCAATGGTATCCAGGCACAAAATAACGAGAGTTACGAATCGCTGATGCGCAGCGGCAATACGAAGTTTTCAGACAAGGATTATATCAGTGCCAAAACCTATTATGAAATGGCATTGAAACGGAAACCCAACGATGCGGAAGCCAAGAAAAAGCTTGACCAGACCTTGGTGAAGATTCAGGAAGATAGTGAGCGGCAGGAGATTTTCTATGCCCACCTCGATGCCGGCGACGCCTTCAACGCACAGAATAAATATGCTGAGGCTTTGGCTGAATACGACAAGGCTTTGGCTATCTTCCCTGACGACAAGTATGTTGGCGCTCAGGCCGAGACCATCAGAGCCATCCTCAAGGAACGCCAAGATAAGCAAGATGCCTACGATACCGCTATCGCACAAGGCAACACGCTGTTGGAAGAAGAGAATTTCGATGCTGCTATCATGCAGTTTGAGACCGCTAAGGCGATCTTCCCCAACGACAACCTTCCGAAAGAACGCATTGCTGAAGCCAAGCGGCTCCAGTCGCTCTATAACGAGAAAGTAACCCGTTTCAACACGCTGACCGAGGAGGCCAACAACCTCGCACTCCGCAAGAACTTCGACGGTGCCATCCAAAAGCTGAACCAGGCCTTGGAAATCTTCCCTGACAATGTTCAGGCACAACAAAAGCTACAAGAGCTGCAAGGTTCAAAGGACATCAACGACCGTTACAACGCCATCATCGCCGAGGCCGACCGCATGTATGAAAGCAAGTCATACAAAGATGCTAAGGTGCAATACCAGAACGCATTGGCTGTTGTTGCCGGTGATGCTTACGCCACCGATATGATCGCTCGACTCGATCCTCTTATCGCTCAACAAGACGCTGAAGAGGCTGCTCGAATCGCTGCAGAGCAAGAAGCCGCTAGGTTAGCCGCCGAAGCCGAGGCCGCACGTATCGCAGCAGAACAGGAAGCCGCACGTCTGGCCGCTGAGGAAGCTGCCCGAAAAGCTGCCGAGGAAGAGGCAGCACGACTCGCCGCAGAGGCCGAGGCAGCGCGTTTAGCAGCAGAAGCCGCAGCTGCTGCTGAAGCAGCTCGTCAGGCCCAAATCCAAGACATCCTTAGCGCAGCCAACGGACTCCTTGCCGAAGAAAAATACGTGGAAGCCAAAAACAAATACCAAGAGGTCTTCGCCGTTGACGCTGGAAATGCCATCGCCACTGCCAAGATCGCAGAGATTGACGGTATTTTGGCCCAAATCGCCGCCGCTGAGGAAGCTGCTCGCATTGAACGTGAACGTTTAGCGGAAGCTGAGCGCCTGGAACGCGAAAGAATAGAATCGCTCCGTCCACAGTATAACGCATTCGTCAAGGAAGGCGACAAGCAATATGCCTCCAAGTCGTTCGACAAGGCTGTCGAAGCCTACGCTAAAGCCGAAGAACTGAACATCGGCGAGACCTACCCCACCGAAATGATTGCCCGCATCAACAAGATCATTGAAGACAACAAGCTTTATGAGCTCAACAAGGATGCTTTCACCATGACGGCCAACACGCCTCGCCGTTTCACCTTCAACCCTGTTGATGTGGCTTCGCGTCGTTCCAACTACATCATCCTGAAGGCCCGCAACCTCACTCCAGGCAAGAGCTTCCCGATGATTGTCTCCTTCGGCAGCGAAAGCGGCAAGAACGGTGGTTTCGTGCTCGCCATCAACGAGAGCGAAGAAGAAAAGACTTATATCTTCCGCATCGGCGGCCAATATAAATGGTTCAGCGAGAACAACACCTGGATCGAGCTGATCTCCGAAAACGACGATGTAGAAGTGAGTTTAGTGATGATTTCAAGAAGTAATTAATATGGATAAATCTGATTGTTGTTACCAGTCCTATCTGGCTATCCTGAAAGAAGAACTTGTGCCCGCCATGGGCTGTACTGAACCCATCTGTCTGGCCTACGCCGCCGCCAAGGCGCGCGAGGTGTTGGGTGTCCTGCCTAAACGGGTAGAGATCAAAGCCAGCGGCAACATCATCAAGAATGTAAAGAGCGTCATCGTGCCCAACACCAAGGGCATGAAAGGTCTGAAAGCCTCCGTGGCAGCTGGCATCGTAGCCGGCAACCCAGACAAAGCTCTGGAAGTCATCGCTGAGGTAACCCCCGAACAGAAGCAAGCCATCTCCAAGTTCCTTGAGGACACCCTGATGACCATCGTTCCGCTCAACGTCATCGCTCAACTCGACGTCACCGTGACCCTTTACGACGGCAACCAATCTGCAAGCGTCCGCATCGCTGGTCACCATACCAACATCGTGAAGATCGAGAGGAATGACCAGGTGCTGTTCGACTCAGGTTACGAAGCCGATGCTAACGCCAAGCTCACCGACCGTAAATGCCTTTGCATGAAGAAGATATACGACTTCGCCAATACGGTCGACATCGAAGAGCTGAAGCCCATCATCGGTCCGCAGATTGAGTGCAACAAGGCCATCGCCATGGAAGGCCTAAAGAACAACTGGGGCGCCAATATCGGAAGCACCATCCTAAGCTTCGGCAACGACATCCGCATCAAGGCCAGAGCTTGGGCCGCCGCAGGAAGCGACGCCCGCATGAGCGGCTGCGAGATGCCCGTGATCATCAACTCAGGCAGTGGCAACCAAGGCATGACCGTCAGTCTGCCCATCCTTGCCTACGCTGAGGAATACCATATCGACGAGGAACGCACCATCCGCGCCATCGCTCTCTCTAACCTGGTGGCCATTCACCAAAAGACGGGCATCGGCAGGCTATCAGCCTACTGTGGTGCCGTTAGCGCCGGCTGTGCCTCAGGCTGCGGCATTGCCTATCTCATGGGCGAGAGCTTGAACGTCATCGACCATACTCTGGAGAACGCTCTCGGCATCGCCGCCGGCATCGTGTGCGACGGCGCCAAGCCCTCATGCGCCGGTAAGATTGCCGTCTCAGTGGAGTCAGGCATCCTCGGCTACGAGATGGCCAAAAAAGGCAACGAACTCCTCGGTGGCGACGGCATCGTAGGCAACGACGTGGAAGAGACCATCGACCACATCGGACGCCTGGGCCGCCTCGGCATGAAGGAAACCGACGTGGAAATCCTCAAAATCATGGTGGAATAAAGCCATTATACCATGTTTCAACGACTCATCCGATTCTGCGTAAAGCTCGTTCAGAAATATCTGCCTGAACCTTTCATCTTTGCGGTGATTCTCACCCTTTTGGCTTTCATCATTGCCATTCCAGTATGCCATCAAACCCCACTCGAAGTCATCGAGCACTGGGGCAACGGCGTTTGGTCACTGCTGGCTTTCGCCATGCAGATGGCCTTGGTGCTGGTGAGTGGATCTGCTCTGGCAGCCGCCCCCGCCATCAAGAAAGGCATCAGTGCCTTGGCCTCAAAACCCAAGACACCGGCTGGAGCCATCGCCTTGGTGACGGTCATCTCCGCCATCGCTTGCTGGATCAACTGGGGCTTCGGGCTCATTGTGGGTGTCATCTTCGCCAAGGAAATCGCCCGTAAGTTGCGCGGCGTGGACTACCGTCTGTTGATCGCCTCAGCCTACAGTGGCTTCGTGGTGTGGCACGCCGGTCTCTCCGGTTCCATCCCGTTGACCATGGCTACCCCTGGATCAGGGCTGAAAGAGATTACCAAAGGAGCGCTGCAGAACCCCGTTCCTGTGAGTCAGACCGTCCTCGCCCCACAAAACCTCATCATGGTGGGCATCGTCATCATCGCCATTGTAGTGGTCAACGCATTGATGCATCCCAAGAAGGATATGGTGATTGCCGTGGATCCTGCTTTACTACATGAAGAGGAGCACTCTCCTGCCCCCGAGGCAAGCTCACCTGCTGAAAAGATGGAGAACAGCCGTCTGTTGGCCTGGATCATCGCTTTGTTAGGTCTCTCGTACCTGGTCATCCACCTGTTCGTCAGAAAAGGTGCCTTCGACTTGGGTTCCGTCATCATGCTCTTCCTGTTTACCGGCATCATCTTGCATGGCACGCCACTCGCCTACGTGAGAGCCTTTGGTAAGTCAGTGAGCGGAGCAGCGGGAATCATTTTGCAATTCCCATTCTATGCTGGCATCATGGGCATCATCACTGGTGTGGGTGCTTCGGGCATCTGCCTCGGCACCGTCATCAGCAACGCCTGTGTGGCCATCTCCACCCCGAAGACCTATCCCCTGTTCACTTTCCTCTGTGCTGCCATCCTGAATATGTTTGTCCCTTCAGGTGGCGGTCACTGGGCCATCCAAGCACCTATCATGTTCACCGCTGGTGCCGCTTTGGGCGTGGATCCCGGCTTAACAGGAATGGCCATCTCATGGGGTGACGCCTGGACTAACCTCATCCAGCCCTTCTGGGCTCTGCCCGCCTTAGCTATCGCCAAGCTCAACGCGAAGGATATCATGGGCTTCTGCATCATCGACCTGTTTGTCACAGGCCTCATCATCTGTTGCGGTTTGTTGCTATGGGCGTAGAACACCACGATTCCAACGCCATGACTTTCGGCGAGCACCTCGAGGAGCTACGCCAGATGTTGCTTCGTATCCTTGTAGCTGTCATGGTGATTGCCATTGTTGTTTTCTGCTTTAAAGACTGGACTTTCCGCATGCTTTTGGCCCCCAGTCAATGGGACTTCATCACCTACCGCTACATCGAGAAGTTCCTGCACTGGTTAGGGTCAAGTTTCAGTTTCGACGAATACCACGTCAACCTCATCGCCACGGAGCTTTCCAGCCAATTCATGACCCATGTCACAGCGGCGTTTTATCTTGGATTATTGGGCGCCTCACCATATATTATTTATGAATTGTTCCGCTTCGTCACGCCTGCGTTGTACGAAAACGAACGCAAGTACTCCGTCCGAGTTGCCATCATCGTATTCGTCCTTTTCATCGTCGGCGTGTTGATGTCCTATTACATCCTGTTTCCTATCTCATTCAGGTTTTTAGGAACTTACAGCGTTTCAGACATGGTTGAGAGCAACATTACGCTTCATTCCTACATCAGCACCTTCACCACCCTAACGCTCATCATGGGGCTGGTGTTTCAATTGCCCGTCATCGCCTTCTTCTTAGGCAAGATTGGCATTGTGAAATCTGATTTCCTGAAGCGTTACCGCAAACATGCCTTTGTCGCAATCATGGTGGTGGCTGCTATCATCACCCCACCCGACTTGATGACGCTTATCTTGGTAACGATCCCGCTTTATCTGCTGTTTGAAGTCAGCATCAGTATTTTGAAACGGATGGAGCGTAAGCATCGTCAACACGCACAACCTCAGTGATGCCATCAACGCCTTTGATGCGATCCATCAATTGTTCAAGCGATTCGATATCAGGTATTTGAACAACGATTTTACCTTCGAACAATCCCTTCTTATTCGTATTGAACATAGCGTTCTGCATGTCGACCTGCATGTCTTCCGAAATGACTTTAGTGATCTTTCCGAGCAGACCCTGCTTGTTTTCACCGATAATCAAGATGGTAGCCTGCGACACACCGTTCTCAATGCCGTTCCATCTCACTTTGATGATACGGTAGCCGTAACGATCCTGTAGACTCTTGGCATTGGGACAATTCACCCGATGAATGGTAATGTTGCCTTCGTTGGTAACGAACCCAAAGACCTTGTCACCTGGAATGGGATGGCAGCATTTGGCCAGCTTATAATTCACGTTCTTGATATCCTCGCCGATGGACAGACATTCTTCCTCATAGCTCTCCTTTTTAATTGTCTCCACCTGCTCTACTGGCTTCTCAACACGTTCTTCCTTTTGATCCATCTCATCAGTCAGGAAATGCTTGATGTCGGCCAAACTGATCTGTTCGGTGGCAATCTTGTGATACAGTTGCAGCGAGTTCTCGGTCTTGAAGGTTCTCACCAAAAGGTCGATGACATCTTCCGTGGTGGGAATTTTCCAGTTTTTCAGCCTTCTGTGTAACATGCCTTTGCCCAACTCCGATTCCTTCAGTTCCTGCTCCTTCAAGAAACGACGGATCCTATTCCTCGATTTCTCGGTGGCCACCCAGTTGAGCCAATCGGCATTAGGCGACTGCTTTTTGTTGGTGATGATCTCCACCTTGTCACCATTGGCGAGCACGTGACGGATGGGTACCACTCGACCGTTGATCTTGGCGCCGCTGCAGGTCTCTCCCACCTGGGTATGGATCTCGTATGCGAAGTCGAGCACCGTGGATCCTACAGGCAGTTGTTTCAGGTCGCCTTCCGGGGTGAAGATATAGATCTTGTCAGACTTATAGTTCTTTTTGTAGGAGTTCTCCAGCGATACCAATTCGGGATTTTCAAGCACCTGCCTGACTCCGACAAGCCAGTCTTCCGAACTCTGTTTATCACCTTTATATAGATAGTGCGCCGCTTGTCCCATCTCAGCAATCTCATCCATTCGGGTGGTACGGATTTGCACTTCAAAAAACACGTTTTCGTCGAATTTCACAGTGGCGTGTAGTGACTCATAACCAGAAGCTTTGGGGACGGTAATCCAGTCGCGCATGCGTTCCGGCACTGGCTCATAAATGTTGGTAATGTCAGCGTAAACGCACCAGCAATAGCCAATCTCATCCTTGGGGGCACAGTTGATGATCACACGGGCTGCCAAAAGGTCGTACACCTTCTCGAATGGCACGTTTTGGGCTTTCATCTTGGCATAGATGGAAGGAATGGACTTGACGCGCCATTTGATCTGGTAGGTGAACTTATATTTTCCGTTTTTGATTTCCGAATCCAAACGATTCCTAATCGGAGTCAGGAAACGTTCAGCAATATGCTTGCGACTTTCTTCAGTGGCTTCGATTTTCGCCTTGATTTCATGATACACCTCTGGATTCTCGTACAACATCAGTTGTTCCTCAAGTTCCGCTTTGATCTTGTATAGTCCAAGGCGGTGTACTATCGGGATGTAGATGTACTTGATCTCGTGGAAATACTTGGCCAGACGATCGGCGCTGACATCTTGCTGATTGCGTACATCATACACACGATGGGCTACTTTCAACAGCACCGTACGCATATCATCCGCAAGCGACAAAAAGAGGTCGCGGAAGTTGTCGGAGTTATAGGCCACCCTCTCGGTATGCAGTGCCGATATTTTGTCGAATCCTTTCAAGACCGTGGCAATTCTCTTGCCATATCTTTCCTCGAGATAGTCCATGGGAACCTGTTCCTTGTAGGTGATGCCATGCAGGAAAGCGGCCACCACTGACATATAGCCCAAACCGACCTCCAGCACTGCGATGCGGGCCAGTTCGATCAAATGGAAAAGATAAGCCTTACCCGATGCCAAATATTTGCCATCATACTTCTCCAAGCTGAATTGATACGCATCTTCGACAACCTTAAGTTTCTGAGGATCATTGACATTCGGCCGAATGTCAACCAACAACGACTCATACGCTTTCTGTATGGATTCCCGTTCTTTTAATGTGTAGGGCATAAGATAAACTATTGAATACTGACATACAGCTGATGGTTCAGCATGGCATCATAATAGGGCTTCAACTCTTCGAATGTGCCGTGTTTAATAGCACACTTCCCCTTATAATGGGTAATCCATGCGCAGGTCTCGGCCTGTTCGTAGGTATGGTCGCAAACCTCAACCAGGGTTTTGATCACGTATTCGAATGTATTATGGTCGTCGTTGTGGAGCAACAGACTCTTTTCTTCTTCAACTAATTCTTCCGTCATCACGTCGACGGATTCCTGTTCCTTATTCATCTCAACAAATCGTATTTCGATGTAAAGATACAACTATTTTTTCTAATTTTGCCCACAAATTAAAAAAAATGCAGAACCGTTTCATCAAGAATATCATATTCCTGCTCTTTCTGAACCTCTTGGTGAAACCTTTCTGGTATTTTGGCATCGACCTCGAAGTACAAAACAGGCTTGGTGACGCGCTCTACGGGCAGTATCTCTCCATCTTCAACTTCTCCTACCTGTTTTATATCCTACTCGACCTTGGCATCACTAATTTCAACAGCCGTAACATCGCGAGCGACAACAAGATGCTGTCGAAACACTTCGCTGGTCTGGCCGAAATCAAGCTGTTATTAGGCATTTGTTATGCCATCGTGATCTTTGCGGTCGGCTATCTTAACGGCTTCCGCGAGGGCTACCAGCTAAAGATGTTGTTTTGGTGCGGTTTGAACCAAATCCTGCTTTCCTTCGTCCTGTTTTTGAGGTCGAACATGCAAGGGCTTTTGCTTTTCAAGGCTGATAGTTTCCTCTCCGTTTTTGACCGTGTCCTTGCCATACTATTGATGTCACTCGTCCTTTGGTCGGGATGGTTTTCGCTGGGGCACTTCAATGTGGTCTGGTTCCTTCAGGTTCAAACGCTCGCCTACCTATGTACCATTGCGTTGGCTCTGTTTCTTGTGCTTAAGCACGTCGAACATCTTAGCTTCAAGATCAATTTCAAGTTCTTTAAAGAGATACTCGTTCAGAGCCTGCCTTTTGCCTTGTTGGTCCTGCTGATGAGCATATACAGCCGCATCGAGCCTTTCCTGTTAGAGCGACTTCTTGATGACCAAGGCGTGCAAGCCGGCATCTATGGACGCGCTTACCGTCTTTTCGACGCAGGCAACAACATCTCCAACCTATTCGCCATTATGCTGTTGCCAATGTTTACGGCATCGTTGAAAAATGAAAAAGAGCTCACCAATCTGGTCAAGACTTCATTCAACGTCATGGTGGCAATGACAGGCATCGTCATGGTCATGTGTGTCGTCTACAGACAGGAGATCATGCAGTTGGTGACACGCGTTGCAGAGGGAGAGTCCGAAGCCGAATATCTCATACGTGTAGGCCAGTATGCCAAGGTGTTCCCCATCCTGATGGGCAGTTTCTTCTGCCTCTCTACGACATACGTCTTTGGCACGCTGCTCACGGCAAACGGCAGTCTCAAGCAACTTAACCTGGTGGCGGCTACCGGGGTGGTCATCAACATCTTGCTCAACCTCATCGTTATCCCTCGTTTCCAATCAGTGGGTGCCGCTTTCACCAGCCTGTGCGTTCAGTTCCTTACAGCTTTCGCTCAATACCTACTTTGCAAAAAGATTTTCAAGTTGAAGCTTGGCACTGGATATTGGATGCATTTGCTTTTGTTCCTTGGAAGCGTCGCCCTTTGTTCATGGCTGGTTAAAATGCCTCAATGGAACTGGATGATCTCATTTGCTGTAGGTTTTGCCATCAATTTAGGCTTGATCTTTGTCACTCGTCTTTTAAGCATCAAAGAGATTGTTTCGCTCATTATTCCTGCCGAAAAAAAATAGCCGAAAATCATTTTTTTCATTGTCATTTCAATGATTTTTCATATTTTTGGCACCCTATTCGCAAAATGTTTTTTTATGAACGAAACTCAAAACGACACATTCAATTCGAAATATTTGTGCCGACTTCTTATGAGATACAGGAAGAGTATTTTGATTGTTTTAGTTGTCGCAGCCCTTTTAGCCATCTTTTTTAGCTCCCCTTGGTTTATCACCCCACTTTATAAGTCTTCGGTAATCCTTTACCCCACTTCAAGCAATTCCATCTCCAAAGTGTTGATCAGCACTACCTTCAAAGCCGACAAGGATATTTTGGAATTTGGTGAAACCGAGCAAACCGAACAAATGCTGCAGGTCCTCAATTCAGACCGTATACGCAACATCATTATCGAGCGCCACAACCTGATGGATCATTACGGCATCAAGCCTACACAAAAATATCCCGTCACTAAACTCAACAAGCTTTACGACAAGCGGATAAAGTTCCGTAAGACCGAGTACAATGCGGTAAAGATCTCCGTTATGGATGCCGACCCCGAATTGGCCGCTAGGATTGCCAACGACATTTCTGATTTGTATGATAGCACCATGAACGCCATGCAAAAAGAAGTGGCTATCAAGGCTTTTGAGTTGGTTGAAGCCGAATACAACAGCCTTTGCGCTGAGATGGCTGCCTTGGAAGACTCGCTCAATGTGCTGCGTAGTCACGGCGTTTTCGACTATGAGTCACAAGTTGAGATGCTCAGCCAGCAACTCGCTGTTGAATTGGGAAAAGGCAACAACCAAGGCGTGAAGAACATCCAAAACCAACTTGACATCTTGGCTAAATATGGTGGTGCCTATTATGCCATCAGCGAAAAGCTTGATCACGAACGCCTGCAACTGTCGCTCGTCAAGACCAAGTATGAGGAGGCTAAAGTTGATGCCACTCAAGAGATTCCCCACAAATTCGTAGTCAATACAGCTTCTCCTGCAGAACAGAAGGATTTCCCGAAACGTATACTCATCGTTTTCCTCACCGTCTTCGCTACTTTCTTAATCATGTTCATGTTGTTGGGTCTGTTTGACCGTTATGGCAGCTTTTTTCATGAAGAGGCCAACGGTGGCCAGAATAAAGCCCAAAAGAAAACCGAAGATCGTTAATAACACAGAAGAAAAAAGTCGTATAATCATGGATAACAATTTCAACAACCTCTCACTTATCAGACTGATTGTCAAATGGAAGTGGCACATCCTCATTATTACGGTTGTAGCCGCTATCTGTGGCGCAATTTTCTCAAGCTCCAGATTCATCACACCATTGTACAAATCTGAAGCAATCGCCTATCCCGCTAACGTCAGTCCATACTCTGACGAAACTGAGACTGAACAGATGCTTCAAATCATCAATTCACAGTCTATCGTCGACTCCATCATCGAAAAGTATGATTTGTGGACTGATTACAAGATTGACCGCAACTACCAGTTCGCCAAGTCGTACATGATGTATATGTACCACGAAAACATTAAAATCACCAAAACCCCTTACGACGCTATTTCTATCGTGGTCAACGACAAGGATCCTGTTACAGCATGTAACATTGCCAAAGACATCCTGTACTTTTATGACAAAAAGGTTGATGAACTGCACCGCATCAAAACCTCTGAAGTCGTGAACATGTACGCCCGTCAACTTGAAAATAAACAAAAAGACATCGATCATTGGAAACAGCAATTGGCTGATTTGGGAACCAACTACGGCGTTACCAATTACGAACAACAAAGCAAGGAACTCACCAAAGGCATCCTCTCTGGATCATCCAAAGCTTCTGAACTGATGCGCAACCTTCAGCAGTATGGTCCCGAGCAAATCGACCTGGAAAACAAAATCATTGAAGAGGCTACTGCTTACGTCGATGTCAAACAGGATTACGAGCAAAACCTGAGATTCTTCTTCTCAGACCTCACCTACTCCAACATCATTACTGAGCCTTACCCGGCCGACAGAAAATGTTATCCTGTCAGATGGATCATCGTGTTGTTCTCTGGCCTTGGAGCTTTCCTGCTTACTATTTTCATTCTCTTTGTCATTGAGAACAAAAAAAGACTCGTTCCCGCTGAAAAATGAGCAACAAGGCTAAAATAGGTTGGGTCTATCTCTTAACGGCGCTTTTTATCGCAGTATCCTTGTATTTTGTGGTAAAGAGCAGTAACTACATGTTCTTCGCCACCCCTATTGTGTTAGGCGTACTGCTGCTTTACATCTTCTCTTTCGACAAGGTGATGATGCTTGTCAGTTTTGTCACTCCACTATCGGTGGTCTTAGATTCATTTGATGGGCTGGCGGTCTCATTACCAGCAGAGCCCTTATTAGCCGGTATCCTCGTCCTATTCATTGCCAAGTTCCTATACGATGGAAAATATGACAGAAACATAACCATTCATCCTGTGGCCATCACCATCTATTGCATGTTTCTTTGGATGTTTGTCACGACCGTTACCAGCGAGATTCCGTTGGTTTCGATGAAGTTCATGTTGTCTCGTCTTTGGTTCATCGTACCTTCATTCTTTTTCTGCGCCCTGCTTTTCAAGAAGCCCAAAAACATCGACTGGTTTATCTGGCTCTATATGGCAGGTCTCTGTATTGTAGTGATTTACACGACTATCATCCACTCCCAGCATGGATTTGACAACCACTCCGCCCACTGGGTCATGTCGCCATTCTATAATGACCATACCGCATACGGCGCTGCGCTTGCCATTTATTTGATTTATGCCATCACGTACGTTTTTATTCCAGGAATAAAGACGTCCAGAAGAGTGATTGTATTGGGTGTTGTGGCTCTCCTGAGCGTCGCCATGATCCTTTCAAGCTGCCGTGCCGCTTGGGTTAGCCTCGCTGCCGCTATCGGTGTGTTGGTCTGCGTATTGCTGAGAATCAAGTTCAAATGGATTCTTGGCGTTATGATCATCCTTGCAGGCCTGTTCTTCACCTTCCAGCACCAGATCATCGATGCTCTCGAGCATAACAACCAAGATGCCTCTGGCGACATTGTCGAGAATATCCAATCCATTACCAATATCTCCACCGACGCATCCAATCTGGAGCGCTTCAACCGTTGGCACTCAGCTTTCCGTTTGTTTGCCGAGCGTCCAGTATTCGGATGGGGTCCAGGAACTTACCAGTTCGTTTATGCTCCTTATCAAATGTCGATGGAAAAAACCGTCATCAGCACCAATACTGGCGACGCAGGCAACGCTCACAGTGAATACATCGGAACGTTGGCTGAACAGGGTTTCATAGGTACCATCTTATTATTGGCTTTTGTCATCACCGTGGTTTACACCGGTTTGAAGTCTTACAAAAAGGCTAAAAACAAGAAAGCCAAGGTGTTGGTACTTGGTTCCACCTTGGCTTTCTTCAGTTATTTTGTTCATGGATTCCTGAACAACTTCCTCGACACTGATAAGTTGGCCGTTCCAGTTTGGAGCTGTGCCGCGCTCATTGTTGTCATCGATTTGTATTATTCAAATCAGGAGCGTTTCGAGGAAATCCAATAAGTTTATTCTTTTGGTGTATAGAAATCCACCAATTCCACTTCAAACATCAAATTTGAATAAGGCTTGATTAATTCACCAGCCTGACGAGGACCGTAGGCAAGGTTTGAAGGAATGTAAAGGATACCCTTCTCACCTTTTGACATCAGAGCGATACCTTCATCCCAACCAGGAATCACACGTCCCACACCAAGTTCAAATTCAATAGGTTCGCCACGCTCCAATGAGGAGTCGAAAACAGTACCGTCAAGCAGTTTTCCAGTGTAGTGAACCTTCACAGTCTGTTTGTAACCAGGTTTTGGACCCTTGCCCTTCTTGGTGCAAACATAAACCAAACCGCTCTCTTGGGGAGTTTCAGTAATGCCGTTGGCAGCGATAAATGCATCAAACTCTTCATTTGCCTTTTGTTGCAAAGCAGCAGCCTCTTCCATTCTCTTCTGTTGGAAAGCTTCCTCTGTCATGGCTTCATCCACGATAACTTCCCAGCGCAGGAACGCATCAGGAGTGATGTATTCAGGAATAATAGGAGCACGGAATTGCTTTCTGAAAACAGAATCGGCATTGATCATGAACGACATGGAGTCGCCAACATGCATCATTCTAAATCCTTCATACACATCACCTTGGAAAATCGACTCACGTACTTGATCGTAAGCGGGTTCAGGAAGGTTGTCGGTCGTGAACAACAAGGAATCATTAACATAATAGGCAAGACGTACCTTAATGACATCGCCGATTTGAAGCTGTTCGCCTGTACCTTTGACGATTTCTTTGTAATACAATCCTGTTCCTGTAGGCTTATAGCCAGGGAAAGGAGACTTCTGACCGCAAGACATCACGGTTGCGGACAGCAGGAGGCTCATCGCCACCAAATAAATGCTTCTTTTCATTACTAATAGATTTAAGTTATTGATATTTAATGAATTAATCTACTACCTTGATAATTTTTACAGTATAAATCAACGTGGAACGTGCTGGTATTTCTTTCTGATCACCAAGAAGTCCATAACCCAAATGGGAAGGAACGATGATCTTGGCCACATCGCCTTGATGCAAGTATCTCATGGCTTCATCCAGGCCTGACACCACATCTCCACAGCCAACCACAAAAGACATAACACCATCTTTTTCAGAAGAATACACTATATCCCCCATAATATTGTTCAATGCATATTCAAGGGTAACCGTTTGTCCGGGACGAATCAGCGGTGCATCTCCAGACTGAAGAATCTGATACCGCATGCCCGTGCCTGTCGCTTCCATGTTTAACTGATGGCGGGCTATGTAATTGTTGATATCCTCCTCTTCGTCGTTAGCCAAATACCGATTGGCTTTTTCAAGACTCTCTTTTATCTGTGAATCAGATACTTGAGTCTTTTCTTTTGGCTTTTCAGCACAAGAGCAAAACAGGATAAATGCCACAAACAAGACTATGTTTCCTATCCTTTTCATCCTCTTCAATCCATTTGGTTAAGCAAATCCTTATACTCCGGTAACACTTGATGCAACTTCTCCAAAGCCGCTTCCAGGCTACATGTAAGCGTACCACCTGCCGCATTGGTATGACCACCACCGTTGAAATACTTATTAGCCAATTCATGGACAGAGAAACTGCCTTTGGAACGGAATGAGAATCTGATAACCCCTTGACGTTCAGTAACCAACACCGACATCTTGATCTTTTTCATAGACAGAGGGAAATTAACAACGCCCTCAGTATCACCGACTTGATAATTAAACTTAGCCAATTCCTCTTTACTCAGGGAAATGATAGCCGTAGCGTATTCATCCAAAACTTCCATCTTGTTGCTAATGGAATAACCCAGCAAACGCAATCTATCTTCAGAGAATGTGTCATAAATCAAACGATGTATCTGGTTGTATGACACTGATTTATCAACTAATTTGGCACAAATTGAGAAGATTTCAGGATGATATACGGAATGAGCGAACGACCCTGTATCGGTGATAATACCCACCAAAAGATTGGTAGCAATGGATTCGTCAAGAAAACGTTCGCCGTAGTGCAGGATGAGTTCAGCAACAAGTTCAGAAGTGCTTGAGACATTCGTGTCCGACAAAGCGCATAAGAACTGGTCAAAATCGGTATCACGATGGTGATCAATAAGAATCTTATTGATATTCAGTTCTTTAATTGTATTTTGAACTAAACCAGAACGTGACACATGATTGAAATCCAATATAGCCAACACTTCGGCAGACTTCAGCAGTTCGTCACAAGCTTCAGGCGCTTTGTCATAAATATGGACATTGCAGGCACCTGGCATCCAAGCCAAAAACTCAGGAAAATCGTTGGAAACCACCACTTCTGCCTGATGTCCCAATTTTTTAAGAAACTGTGCAAATGCCAACGATGATCCAATGGCATCACCATCAGGGTTGACATGTGAGACAACCACAAAACGCTTAGGTGTCTGTATTACAGCGTCAAACGCTTCAAAAAACTGTTTTCTTTGCATGATGCAGCCGAAATAATTTGCAAAGATAAGCATTATTCTTGAGTGGCTGGCACCTTATTTATATAAATAGCGAGGCTATCTAGGCGAATAGTTCTCAAAGGTGCCGTCATCATACAGCACTACCATTGACTTGATGGTATTGCTATTCATTACTTTCTCAGAAACATCGGTTGGATCGATCACCGAAAGGTCATCTTGAAGAGGTTCGTCATTGAAATCAAAAGGAATCGATCCAGGATCAGGAGAGGACGAATTGGATGATGGGGTAGTTGGAACATTGAAAGGTTCAGAGGTCGTCATCGGTCCAGTTCCAAAAATAATCCAGTCCAAATTATATTCAGGAAAAGTCTCTTTGATTTTCTTGACGAACTCCAAACTTGGCTTATTTCTACCTGCAAGAATATGTGAGACACCAGAAGGTTGGATTCCTAAAAGTGCGGCAAAATCTGAAGCTTTTAGATTTTTTGCTCGCATGATATGCTCAATTCTGTCTTTCATACAAACTTGATTATTTTGATTTCACCTCTGAAAATTTTTACAAAAGTAAAAAATAATTTGTTAACAATTTCGATTTTTTGAAATTTACTTTTGTAATTTTGAAAAGCCTTCTTAATTCAATGAAGCGTCGCTTTAATTAGATTTAATTAAATCGTTTATTTTCAATATTTTATTATGAAAATAATCCCATACTAATCTTCGCACTAATAAATGCTTAATTCTTAGTATTTTACTTTAAATATTATGCTATATTTTTCTGATTTTATGTATTTTATTACATATTCTAATCAAAAATACTGATTTTTTATTTTAATAATGTAAATTACCGATGTATTCAAGATATTTAATATTGTAAATTTTATTGTAACTTACTGATTTATAACTATTTTTATTTCATGTATTTATTTTTGTAATTTTTATTATTTTACAACTTTACTCTTGTAATAATGCTCTATTTTCAACGATTTTCCCCTTGGTTGATGTGTATTTGGCCTAAAATTTAGCGTTGCTCAGAGCGCTTAAAAACCGCCTTAAAACGCCTCCCCTTTTTCATCGGGTTTTTCGACAAGGGGTTTGAAGGCGATTTTATTGCACCTATTATAATATAGAAAGCCGCTAAAAAAGCGGTCAGAAAGTAACCAGAAAGTCATTGAAAAATTATTTCTTTGATCTTCAATATATTAGATTTTTTTTGAAAAAAAACTTCAAAAAAAGCTTGCCAGAATAAAAAAAGGTTGTACTTTTGCCGTCCCAAACAACGAGAGAGGAAATGTGAAGAAAGCAAGTTTGGGAAGTTCTTTGAAAGCTTGAGGCCAGCATAAGTCCGAGGCGGTGAGCCGAGAGGCTCGGACCGTTTCGAGAGTAAGGAACAGCAAAGAATCATAGCGGAGCCCTAAAACAGGAAAAAGAAAAAGTACAACAATAATACAATGAAGAGTTTGATCCTGGCTCAGGATGAACGCTAGCGGCAGGCCTAATACATGCAAGTCGTACGGGATCTCCCCTTCGGGGGAGTGAGAGTGG